>Ga0189288_10026_pt1 | contig 262584 bp, 230 predicted proteins | sample UW105minimetaG_FD_130316 | JGI IMG/M metagenome (GOLD analysis project Ga0189288, IMG submission 130316) | Marine microbial communities from the Costa Rica Dome - UW105 mini metaG | ecosystem: Environmental > Aquatic > Marine > Oceanic > Photic zone | place: Costa Rica: the Eastern Pacific... | reverse complement strand
GTTGCTCGACGAGGCTCCGTGCTCGATCCAGCCACTCATCGAACGGTTCGTCGGCGATCTCGCCGACGGCATCCCTGACGCACCCTGGCCGCCGATCTACCCGAAGATGCCGAACGAAGCGCCGCGGGTCCAGCCGAGCAGAGCTCGCAAGAACTAACGATCGGCCTCGGCGAGCTCCTCGAGGACGTCGACGGCGATGCGACGTCGAGCTGGATCGTTCGCAACGGCGCACAGCTCATGGATCCGGGACCGCAGTACAGCGTCACCGAGTACGTCGTCGATGGCCTGACCGATCTCGACCGACGACGCCGAGCGATCAACACGGCGGCCGATGCGTGCGTGCTCGATGCGTGCGCACACGCCATTCTGATCGAGGAAGCCGGTGGAGCAGGCGACCATCGGCACGCCCGACACCACGCACTCGTTGAGCGTCGCATTGCCACCGTGCACGATCGCTGCGTCGGCATGTCGAAGCACAGCGGTCTGGTCGGCCCAGTCGAGCATCAGGACGTTCGCTGGCGGCTCGCCGAACGCCGTCGACTCGAGCGTCGATCCGAGTCCGATGACGAGCTGTAGATCATGTCGGCCAGACACCGCCTCGATCACGCGACCGACGAGGTCGCGATCGGCCGATCGATACGTGCCGAATGAGCAGTACACGAGCGCTGGCGGCTTGTCGAGTCGCTCGCGAGCCGCCAGCAACTCGCGCCATCGGTCGCTGTCGGCGGCACGATGCCATCTCGCTCCGCCATCATCTGCGGCCACCATCGGGCCGACATACGTCCAGCCCGCTGGTCCAGAACCGAACTCCAACTCCGGCAGGTTGGTGGAGAGGGTCGGGAGTCGCGGATACCACACCGGACGCAGCCACCCATCGGTGCGGGCGATCCTGCGGAGTCGGTACCGATGACGGCGAGCCACCGCCCGCAGTGCCGGCATGCCGTTCGAGGCGTAGGAGATCGGGCCGACGAGGTCGATCAGACCCCGACGGGTCAGCCAGCGCCGGCGCCGGAGTCGTCGTCCCTCTGCGAGGTTGGCGGCCCAGGTGGCAGCGATCTCGCCGGCCCCGGGCAACAGCCGACTGTCGAGCGGCGGCGCTCCGCCCTCGGGCTCGACGTCGAAGAGGAATGTCGACAGCACGAGCGGGATCTCCGACGACGAGAGCGCGGCGATTGCGACGTGGGCTTCGGTGTCGGCCACCACCACGTCGGGGTCGATCCGCTCGATCACCTCGTGGAGCTCGATCGCAGTGGCGGTGTCACGCCGCGCCCGCCAGACGATGCCGGGAAGCTCCACGAGCGACCGGACCGCCGAGCGACGCGGGAGCCGACTGACCGAGACGAGCGTGGTGCGCACCCGTTCGAACGCGTCACGATCTGCGACGAGCCGGACGAACGGTACGTCGCTCCGTGCTGCGACGTCTGCCAGATCGGCATGGCACAGCATCGTCGCCTCGTGTCCGGCGGCGATCAGGCGACGGGCCAGCTCGAGGCCCGTGTGGGTCGTGCTGGTGATGCCGTTCGTGATGAGAACGAAGCGCGCCATGTCGCCGACCGTGACGCTACGGCCGCACCGCTTCGTAGGTCATCGTCTCGAAGTCGACGAGACCTGGAGGCATGCGAGCGTCGTTGGCGAGGCCGCACAGCACCGGATCGTCACTCTCCTGCAACCCGTGGGGGCAGATCTCGACGAATCCGGCAGCTGCCAGCATCGCCTCGAACGTCGGCGCGTCGTAGAGGAACTGGTGGCCCCACTCACGAACGTTGTGGTTGAGGACGTGGGTGGCTTGGACCTCGGCGGGCTCGATGCTCGGAATGTGACGGACGGCGATCAGCTCGGCATAGCGCCGCTGGTCGTCGCTCCACTCGCCAGGACCGAACAGATGCAGCAGCTTGGTCAGGTCGGGGGTCGACACTCGGAGCCGTCCGCCGGGCCGGAGCACGCGGAACCACTCGCTGCACAGCCGCTCGGCCGCCTCGCGACCTACGTGCTCGATCATGTGCTCGCTGTAGACGTATGCGAACGTCGCCTCGGGGAACGGCAGCGGCTTCGTGGCATCGAGACGGATCGACTCGAGCGAACGAGGTGACAGGTCGGCGTTGAGCCACCCGTCGAAGCAGCGAGTGCCGCACCCGAGTTGGAGCTTCGGTTCGTCAGTGGAGGACAGGTGGTCGGCGATGAGCTGCCGATCGCTGCGCCCACCCCGAGACCTGACGAAATGTCGTATTCGACGGATCTCATCGGCGATGCCATGACGCTCGAGCCTCGACCGAACCGTGTCACGCCAGCTCATCGGCACCTCCCGCTCAGGTCGATCATGAGATCCGCTCGACATCGACGGCCACGTCGAGCTGTTGTTGCGACGAGGGGCCGATGACGACACCTCGGAGTGGAGCGACGTCGGTGTAGTCGCGCCCCCACGCCACCGACACGTGACGGTTCGGCGGGAACTGGTTGTTGGTCGGGTCGAGGTCGAACCATCGATGCTGTCGCTCGGCGTGGTCACCGTCGATCTCGACCTCCGGCTCGGTGCCGGGCCGAGTCGACGCATCGGGGATCCACACCGAACACCACGCGTGTGATGCGTCGGCGCCGATCGACTTCTCCTCGCCCGGTGGCGGATCGGTCTCGATGTAGCCACTCACGTACGACGCAGCGAGCCCGATGCGGCGGAACGCAGCGATCGCAAGATGGGCGAAGTCCTGGCACACACCTCGGCGGTCGGCGAGTACTGCGTCGATCGGGGTCGCCCAATCGGTTGCGGTCGGATCGAATGCCCACTCGGCGAAGATGGTCCCGTTGAGCTCATCGACGGCATCGATGATGTTGCGTCCCGGGGTGAACACCGAGTGTGCGAGCTCGTCGAGCAGGTCGACGCGGGTGACCGGCGACGTCGACGTGGTCAAGGCCCGATACGGGCCGACGGCGACTGCCGCTGCGCCAGAGAGGCGGGCGGCGAGCAGCGAGACCTCCTCCCACGTGAAGTCACTGGTCGGGCGAACGGGCTGATCGATCTCGACCACGGAGGTCGACTCGATCATGAAGGAATCGTGGGGGCGGTGGATGCCGACCTGGGTGACGTGGTTGCCGAACACGTCACGGCGCTCGTCGTACTCGTTTGGCTCAGGCACGACGTCGAGACGGCGCTCGACAACACGCTGCGTCGGTCGGGTTCGAGGGAGCAGGCACGCCACCGAGTACGCATCAGACACCGTCATACCGTACGTGTACCCGGTGCGATGTCGAACTCGGTAGCGACGCGGCCACGCTCCTGCGTCGGGGGCCGGCCAGCCTGCACTCCCGGGTGGGCTCAGCGCACCGTCTCCGTCAGGCGCAGGGAACGACGGCCCGCCGGGCTGCTCGATCATGCGACTGCCCCGGGGTCGGTGATCGCGCTGCGGAACAGCATCGGGTGCGGTGGGGCGATGAGCTCGGTGGCGTGGAGTCGAGCGGCCAGCTCGTGGAGTCGTTCGATGATCGAGATGCAGTCGGCCTGTCGCGTGATGTTGGTCAACTCGGTCTGCATCGAGACCGCGGCGTCGGCTCCCTCCTGCCACCCGATCGAGGCCGCGTTCCGCTCGAGGCCGAGCAGCGACGCGCGGGCAGAACGAGGGTTTCGCTCGTCGCGCAACAGCAGTGCGAGCACCATGTCGAGTTCGACGTCGCTCCGATGACGCCGTCGGTAGGCGACGAGGCTGTCGTTGGCGGCGAGCACCGACTCGAGCGCGTGGCCGCGATCATGCTCGGCCAACGACATGTCGTTGCCGAAGTGCATCGCGATCGAAGCGGTGGTGAGTGCAGCGACCGAGCGTTCGTAGCGACGGGCCAAGTCGCCGAAGTACCACGCCGGTCCGCGGACGACGCTCTCGCTCCACAGACCGGCGAGCGCCGACAGACCCATGAGCAGGTCGTCGATCGCGTCGACGTCGAGGGCTCGTTCGGCGAGAACACGGCGCGGTTCGAGCAAGCTCGCGAGCACCCGTCCCGTCGTGGCCGACAAGAACTCGCGTACGCCCGACGCCTCGGCGAGCACCGATCCGACGTGGAACTCGATCGACTCGGCGGCGGCCGTGAGCACCGTGTCGACTTCGAGCTCGCCCGGCGACATCAGGTCGTCAGAACCCACGAGTGCGGCGAGCAGCGCAAGGGTGGTCGGGAACCGGTCGGTCGACACGATGCGGCAGGCACGGGCGACGACCTCGGACCGTTCTGCGGCCCGACCCAACCAGTAGAGCGAGTCGGCTGCTCGAGTCGGAACCGAGGCCAACATGTCGACCTGCGGCGCATGCCGGGCGAGAGCGACCGGGGCCGGGGTGGCATCGGCATCGGCTTCGACCCAGACGTCCTTGGACCGCTGTGGCGACGGAAACCACGGATCGTCGCTCGGGTCGACGATGCGACCGGTCGCTCCGGGGATGACGGTGATCCCGTCGGAGGTCGCCACCGCGTGCACCCGGAGCACGATCGGGAGTTCGTCGACGTCGCCGGTCGAGGCATTCCACACATCGACCCGCTCGGCTGGCCGACCGAGCCAGCGGTCGATCCCGACCGCACCAGCCACGTTCGGGTCATACGGCAGCGGCGGCGTGCGTAGCCAGGTCTGCTCGCCGGTGAGGTGCGCACCTGCCAGATCCAGCCGGGGACGCAAGACCGGGTCCTCGATGAGACCAGCGCCGTGGGCGTTGGTGATGTGGACCGATCCCGACGAGGCGGCGAGCAACACCGCGGGGACGCCGACCGAGCCGCGAGCGTTCGCTTCGAGCGGGTCGATCTGGGCATCGCCCAACAGCCGGTAGAGCACGTCGATCGGCTCGAGCCCGCCGAGGGTCTGCAGCCAGAGTCGGCGGTCGCGGACGACGAGATCAGACCCCTCCACGAGGTTGAAGCCGAGGCCGGTCGCGAGGAACGAGTGCTCGGTGTACGCCGGATGGTCGATGCCTCCTGTGAACACTGCGACGCGTGGGCCGTCGACCTCTGAGGTGTCGACGAGGCCCCGCCGGAGCAGTTCGAGCGCCGGTTCGAGCGAACGAACACCGCGTAGGTCGGAGCCGACCACCTGGGTCATCACCTTGCGGTTGAGCAGTGCATACCCGAGGCCGCTCGGTCCGTCGGTGTGGTCGGCGACGAGAAACCACACGCCGTCGGTAGTGCGAACCAGATCGGCCGAGTACGTGGTGAGCCATCGCTGTGACCCTGCCGGGCGACCCCAGCCCGACGCTGCGGCCAGGCGATAGCGGGGCGACCCCCACAACAGGGCCGGATCGATGATGCCATCGGCGACCAAACGACGCTCGCCGTGGAGGTCGTCGAGGATCTGATCGAGCATCGCCATGCGTCGGGTGATGGCTCCCTCGATCCACGAGAAGTCGTCGGCCGACAGTCGGTACGGGATCGGGTCGACGGGCCACGGTCGGCTCTCGGATGCGACCGAGCGACCGTCGGAGCGGACCGGCAGGTCGTGCACGACGAACCCGGCGCCCTCGGCTGCCAAGAGGCGGTCGAGCAGGCGCTGGCGCTGGTCGAGCAGTTGCGAGTCGTAGCCGGTCATCGACGGGCTTTCAGCTGTCGGGCACCGTGAGGTAGCGCTCGGTGATCGCAGCGCCCAGCGAGGCCAACGCCTGCTGCACCTGGTCCATCGCCTGGTCGAGGTCGGGGCCATCAGCGGCATCGGCGGTCGTCGAGGTCAGCACCGCCCGCGCCCCATCGAGGGCGTCGCACACCGCCTCGGGCTCGTGGAGTTGATCGAGGCTCCGACCGATCTCGTCGAGACAGAAGCTGACCGACCTCGGGAACCGGGTGTCGAAGAGCAGGAACTTCACCACGAGCGCCGGGTCGATCGGCCCGTGCATGCTCCGCTGGTACATCTGCAGTGCCGACAGCGACCGCAGCACGCCCATCCAGTGGACCTCGTCGTAGTCGAGCGAGTCGCCCGCCTGCATGATGCCCGCAGCACGAACGCCGACCACGCGTGTGGTCATGTCGGCCCGCTCGAGGTAGCGCCCGAGGCGCCACATCTCGAACGCATCGTTGCGCAGCATGCTCGACTGCAACACTCCGTCGAGTCGGCGGCTCTCGTCGATCACCTGGCCGAGCACACCACCGCGGAAGCGACGGTCGTCGGCTCGATCGATCTGCTCCTCGCTGAAGCGCCACAGGTCGTTGACGACCTTCCACGCCTCGCGGGGCAGCAGCTCACGGCAGGTGCGGAGGTTGTTGCGAGCCGACGCGACCGAACTGCGGACGCTGCCCGGTTCGGTCGCCTCGCTCACGAGGGCATGCACGACGGCACGTTCGTCGGTGTGATCGAGCTCACCGGCGGGGTCGATCGCGCCGAACACGGCGAGGAGCGAGCCCCAGCGGCGATCTGAGTCGTCGGTGGCCGGGATGTCGGCGAACAGGTCACCGAACGACACGATGAGTCGCGAGGTGTCTTCAGCCCGCTCCAGGTAGCGAGCGGCCCAGAAGATGCGGTCAGCGGCGCGGGTGAGGACGGCCATCAGCTCGGGTCCCCCTGCGTCTGCGCTGGCACGGCTGGCGGCGCGCCTCCGTGGCGGTCGACGATCCAGGTGTCTTTGCTGCCGCCACCCTGCGACGAGTTGACGATCAGCGATCGTTCGCGCAACGCCACACGGGTGAGACCGCCAGCCGTGACGTGACTGCGGCCGACGCCGGAGGACGAGCCGGTGAGCACGAACGGACGGAGGTCGACGTGGCGCGGTGCGAGCTGACCGTCGATGAGGGTGGGCGCGGTCGACAGCGAGATGATCGGCTGAGCGACCCAGTTACGAGGATCCTCGAGGATCGAGGTTGCGCAGGCCGCCAGCTCCTCCTCGGTCGCACGGTCGCCGATGACGATGCCGTAGCCGCCACTCTCGTTGGCCGGCTTCACGACCAACTCGTCGAGGTGGGACAGCACGTGGTCGCGCTCGTCGGGGTACATGCAGCGGTAGGTCGGCACGTTGGCGACGAGTGGTTCTTCGCCCAGGTAGTAGCGGATGATGTCGGGCACCCAGGCGTAGACACACTTGTCGTCGGCGACGCCGGCACCTGGGGCGTTGGCGATTCCGACGTTGCCCGCCCTCCACGCTCGCATGAGCCCGGCGACACCGAGCATCGAGTCGGGGCGAAATGCCTCGGGGTCGAGGAACAGATCGTCGACGCGCCGGTAGATGACATGCACCCGCTCGCGGCCCTTGGTGGTGTGCATGTAGACGCAATCGTCGTCGTCGACGACGAGGTCGCCGCCCTCGACGAGTTCGGCACCCATCCGCTGGGCGAGAAACGAGTGCTCGAAGTAGGCCGAGTTGAACACGCCGGGCGTGAGCACGGCGATCGTCGGGGAGCCGACGCCGTCGGGGGCGAGTGACGACAGCAGCTTGTTGAGTTCGTCGGTGTAGTCGTCGACCGGGCGGATCGACTGATCGACGAACAGCTCGGGGAACGCTCGCTTCGTGACGGCGCGATTCTCGATGACGTAGCTGACACCGCTCGGCACTCGCAGGTTGTCTTCGAGCACATAGAAGGTGCCGTCGTCGTCGCGCACGAGGTCGGACCCTGAGATGTGCGCCCACACCCCGTTCGGCGGGTCGACGCCGACACACTCGGGCCGGAAGTTAACGCTGTCTTCGAGTAGGTCAGCGGGGAACACCCCGTCGGCGATGATCTGGCGGTCGTGGTACAGGTCGTCGATGAAGCGGTTGATGGCCACGAGCCGCTGCTTCAGGCCTCGCTCGACCTGGTTCCACTCGGCACCATCGATCACTCGTGGGACGACGTCGAACGGCCAGGCGCGGTCGATGTTCTCACCGTCGGAGTAGACGGTGAACGTGATGCCCATCGTAAGGATGTCGAGCTCGGTCGCTGCCTGACGCGCTGACAGCTCATCGGGGCCGATCGACTCGAGGAGTTGCCAGAGCGAGCGGGAGGCGTCATGGGGCGTTCCGTCGGTACGAAGCAGCTCATCCATGCACCGTGACCATACCGAATGGTATTTCCGGGAATACCCTTGCGCGCGCAACGTTGTGCGTGACATGAGTACTTCCAGCGCCACTCCTCCCCGCCGCGCCGACCGCCGCATCGACGTCCGCAAGGCTGCCGATCGGTTCCACACCCGGGCCGGCTGGCTGAACTCGTCGCATTCGTTCTCGTTCGGCCGTCACTACGACCCGCGCAACACCGGCCACGGCTTGCTGCTCGTCAACAACGACGACGTCGTGAAGGGCGGGACCGGGTTCGAGACCCACCCCCACCGTGACATGGAGATCATCACCTGGGTGCTCGACGGCGAGCTCGAGCACAAGGACTCCGAGAGGAACCGCGGGATCATCTACCCCGGCCTGGCCCAACGCATGTCGGCCGGTCGCGGCATCCTCCATTCCGAGATGAACAACTCGGGCACCGACGACGTCCACTTCGTCCAGATGTGGGTGTACCCCGACACCGAGGCGATCGACCCCGGCTACGAGCAGCTCGACATCAACGACCAGCTCGCCAAGGGCGGCCTCGTCCCGATCGCATCCGGCAAGGGCCACGACGCTGCCATCTCGATCCGCCAGCGCAACGCCGTGCTGTGGGGCGGCCGCCTCCGGGCCGGCGAACGGGTGACCGTGCCCGACGACCGCCACGTCCACGTGTTCGTGCCGAAGGGTTCAGCCGACCTGCAGGACGCGGGTGCGCTGACGACCGGCGACGCCGTGCGGCTGACCGAGGCAGGCGATCTCGACCTGGTGGCTGGCGACGGCGGGGCCGAAGTGCTGGTGTGGGCAACAGCCTGACCCCTTTCTCCTCGCTCAGGCTTTACTCCGCAGATCCGGTGCGCCATCGATCACGGCAGACTTGATGCCATGACCGATGCGTTCGGATCGATGGAAGACGGCGACGCCCGTTTCGAGTGGTTCGCCCACCTCGCTCGGACTCGACGGACCTCGATGTTCGTCGAGTCCGATCGCGAGGTACCCGACGAGATGATCGCCGAGCTGTGCGGCCTGGCGCAGTGGGCCCCCAATCACAAGAAGACCTGGCCGTGGCGCTTCGCGTACTTCACCGGCGAGGGGCGACGCCGCCTCGGCGAGACGATGGCCGCCGACATGGTCGCTGCCGACTACGGCGACGAGGCGAAGCGGGAGAAGACCCGCACGAAGTACCTGCGCACCCCGGGCGTCCTCGTCGTCAGCTCCGAGCCGCACGACAACCCGATGCTGCACCTTGAGAACCGTGATGCCGTCGCGGCCGGGATCCAGAACCTGCTGCTCGGGGCGACTGCGCTCGGCCTCGCCAGCTTCTGGTCGACGCCGGCGTTGAGTCAGCCGCCGCGCGTCCTCGAACTGTGTGGCTCCGGGCCCGACGATCAGGTCGTCGGCATCATCTACCTCGGCTGGGCCGACGGACGTGCGGTCGACACCCCCGAGCGCCCCGCTGCGCCCATCACCGTCGTCACGTCTTGAACGGTCACGCGCCGACGTCGACGAGGTGATGGATCGGATCGTGCACCAGGTAGACGGCAAAGCTGTCGACCGTGAACGACACACCGTCGCTCCGGCGACCCGGGCGCTGCCACTGCTCCTCCGTCACCCCATCGAACGCTGAGGCCAGCGCCTCGGCAGCTGCAGCGAGGTCGACCGCGACGGAGGTCGGGTCCTGCTGGTTATAGCGCTCGGCGACAGCCGTCTCGTCCTGGTCCCAGTTCGGGAAGAGCGGATCGTCCTGGTCGAGCATCAGACCGAGGCGATACAGGTAGAGCCGAAACACGTCGCGGACGTGGGCGGCATACTCGAGGTCGGTCCAGGTGGCCCGATCAGCCCGGTGGCGGAGTTCCGTCGATGGGCGCTGCAGCACGCTCTGCCATGCGTCGGCGTTGGCCCGGATCATCGACGCGACCGACGTCGCAGCGACGTCCGAGCCGTCGAAGGCGCACTCGGAGCAGGGCCGCTCGACCACCCAGGTCCAGTCCTTGTCATCAGGCACGATCGCGGACAGGTCGGTGTCGGGCATGCCGGTCATGGCACTGAGTGTGCAGCAAACGGTCGCTGCGGATCTGCGCGTTTCCGCCATCGTTCGCCACAATGGTGCCGTGGCAGACGACTCGACCGCAGACGGCCCCGTGCAGACCATCGTCACCCTCGACCTCGAGGGCGTCCTGATCCCCGAGGTGTGGATCGCCGTGGCCGAGCGGACGGGCATCGAGGCACTGACCCGCACCACTCGCGACGAACCCGACTACGACGTGCTCATGCGGTACCGGCTCGACATCCTCGCCGAGCACGGACTCACCATGTCGTTGATCGAAGAGGTGATCGCGGGGCTCGAACCATTGCCCGGGGCCCGCGAGTTCCTCGACACGCTTCGCGAGCGCACGCAGGTCATCATCCTCTCCGACACCTTCGAGCAGTTCGGCAAGCCGTTCATGCGTCAGCTCGGCTGGCCGACGATCTTCTGCCATCGGCTCATCGTCGACGAAGCGACCGACGCCATCCTCGACTACCGGCTCCGCCAGCCCGACCAGAAGCGCAAATCGGTGCAGGCGTTCCACCAGCTCAACTATCGGGTGCTGGCAGCAGGTGACTCCTACAACGACACCACGATGCTCGGCGAGGCCGACCACGGCTTCCTGTTCCGCTCCCCCGCCAACGTGATCGAGGAGTTCCCGCAGTACCCGGCCTTCACCGAGTACGACGACCTGCTCGCAGCGTTCACCGAGCTGCTCTGACAGGTCAGCTGGCCCGCTCTCGGGCGTCGCTGCCCACAGCGACCGACTCGTCGAGCGGAGTCGGTTCTTCCGACGCCACCCGGATACCCACGAAGCGTTCGGCGAGCACGACCACGCCCATTGCCACGGCGAGTAGCCCGAGGGCGACGATGCCGTCGAGCCACCAGTGATGCCCGGTGGCCGACACGACGAACACTGTGATCGGCAGGTGGAGCGCCACGACCCACCGCCAGCGAGCCGTGGTCTCGACCAGCACAGCTGCTGCGATCACCCCGGCCCAGGCCACGTGGATCGACGGCATGGCGACGAACTGGCCAGACAGACCCTGACCGACCGGCCCGTACACATCCATGCCGTGGATGACCGTGACGTCGACGAACCCGAGATCGGGGAGGAAACGAGGCGGCGCCACGCGCCAGAAGCGGATCACGATGCACAGCGCCGTGGTGACGGCGAGAACGTTTCGCCAGAGGCTGTAGCGGTCACGGTGGCGCCAGAACATCCACACGAGGAAGGCGATGATCGACGGCACGTGCATGCCGGCGTAGTACGCCGATGACAGCCAGCCGAGCCAGTCATGATCGAGGGCGAGCTGGTTGACCCCGAGCTCCGACGGGATGAACAGCGCCTCCTGGACGTCGACGATCGTGCGTGCTCGCTCGACGGCGCCGTCGGACTGGTCGAGTGGCAGCTTCTTCGCCGACTGCCACAGTGCGTACAGCCCGCCGAGCACAGCGAGCTCGAACAAGACGGGCAGCGCGATCTCGGTTGCCCGCGTGGGCCGGCGGCGTCGGAGCAGCGCCCAGCCGGCGAGGCAGAGCAGCGCGAACATCGCGCCCTGCTGCCACGACGGCCACGGCAACCCCGCCCCGATCATCGGACGATTCTGCCAGGTGGATCGTCGGGCGGGTCGCAGTCAGCCACGCTTGCGGGAGAACCTGCGCTTCTTCGACGGCGTGCGAATGGCCTCGCAGCGCCAGCCGTCGTAGCGGCCGCCATGTCGCTCGGCGACCTGGCGGATCGTCCACGAATCGGACGTGACCTCCGACGGCTCGGACTGGTGGATGACGAGCACGCCGAGCTCGGGGACTTCGACCTCGGTCCGGTAGCCGAGCGAGATCATGGCCGCAACGAACGGTTGGACCTGGTCGTCCGCGAGGTCGAGGATGACGTGGAGGATCTGGCGTGAGCCGCCGATGTCGCCGTGATCGTGGAGGTTCCGAACGACGCGGAGGTCCTCCATCGACTGCTGCTCCATGCCGATCGGTCGCACGCGCTCGAAGATCGTCCAGTCGGGGTCGCGCGTCGGGACGACGGTGATCTTCGCCTTGTCGGGCAGCGGCAGCGCGCCGAATTCGGCCGCTTGATCGTCAGACGGCAGCGCGATCAGGTTCCACAGTCGTTGTTCGGATCGAACCGTGGCGGCGAGCCGCCCCTGGACGGCGGCAGCCACCTGTTCGAGGGCCATCTCGGTCTCGGCAAGCGCGTTCGGCAGTGCCGACGGGGCGTCGACGATCACCTCGCAGGCGATCGGGTACTCAGGCAGCGGAGCCTCCGCGAGCAGGTCGCCGTCGACTCCGACGACTTCGTAGCCGTGGGTGTCGCGCTTGAAGAGCTCCCAACCCATGACATCAGTCTGCCGCGACTTTCCGATGAGACCTGTCTTCAGACGTCGCTGGCGCCTCTCATCGGAGGCCTCGATCGGGTCACGGCTGGTAGACGCCGAAGACGTCGCGGAGGGCGTCGCTGATCTCGCCCAGGGTGCAATCGGCTCGGAGGGCGTCCTTCATGGAGTAGAGGAGGTTGTCGCCGGTGCCGGCCGTGGCCTTGACGGCAGCGAGGGCCGACTCGACGGCGGCGGTGTCACGCTGCGCTTTGTACGCCTTGGTGCGCTCGACCTGACCGCGCTCCAGCTCGGGGTCGACCGGGAACACGTCGGGCTCGGGTTCGTCGTCGATCGTGAACTTGTTGACGCCGACGATCACGCGCTCGTCGTCGTCGATCGACTTCGTGTACTCGTAGGCGGCCTGCTCGATCTCATCCATCTGGTAGCCCGACTCGATGGCCGACACGGCGCCGCCCATCTCATCGATCTTCTCGATGTACTCCCAGGTCATCTTCTCGACCTCGTCGGTCAGCGCCTCGACGAAGTACGAGCCAGCCAGCGGATCGACCGTGTCGACCACGCCCGACTCGTAGCCGATGATCTGCTGGGTGCGCAGGGCGATGCGCGCCGCCTCTTCGGTGGGCAGTGACAACGCTTCGTCGTAGCCGTTGGTGTGCAGCGACTGGGTGCCACCGAGCACCGCCGCCATCGACTGGATCGCCACACGCACCACGTTGTTGATCGGCTGCTGCGCAGTGAGCGTCGAACCCCCCGTCTGGGTGTGGAAGCGGAGCATGGCCGACTTCGGGTTCTCCGCTCCGAATCGCTCGGTCATGATCTTGTGCCACATGCGACGGCTCGCCCGGAACTTGGCCACCTCTTCGAAGAAGTTGTTGTGACCGTTCCAGAAGAAGCTGAGGCGCGGCGCGAACGCATCGACGTCGAGGCCAGCGTCGATCGCAGCTTGCACGTAGGCGATCGCGTTCGACAGCGTGAAGGCGATCTCCTGGACCGCCGTCGAGCCGGCTTCACGGATGTGGTAGCCCGAGATCGAGATCGTGTTCCACGACGGCACGTGCTGCGAGCAGTACTCGAAGATGTCGGTGATGATCCGCATCGACGGCCGCGGCGGATACACGTAGGTGCCACGGGCGATGTACTCCTTGAGCAGGTCGTTCTGGATCGTGCCGCTGATCTGGGCGGCCGACACCCCCTGCTCCTCGGCGACGAGCTCGTACATGAGCAGGAGGATTGCTGCCGTCGAGTTGATCGTCATCGACGTCGACACCTTGTCGAGCGGGATGTCGGCGAGCAGGAGCCGCATGTCGGCCATGGAGTCGATCGCCACGCCCACCTTGCCGACCTCGCCCTCGGCGCGGGCGGCGTCGGAGTCGTAGCCCATCTGGGTGGGTAGGTCGAACGCGCAGCTCAGGCCGGTCTGGCCGGCATCAAGCAGGAACTTGAACCGCTCGTTGGTCTGTTCGGCAGAACCGAAACCCGAGTACTGGCGCATCGTCCAGAGCCGGCCGGTGTACATCGACGGGTACACACCGCGAGTGAACGGCGGCTGCCCAGGCGCCCCCAGCTGGTCGGCGGGGTTCCAGTCGCCGAGGTGCTCGGAGGTGTACAGCTTCTCGATCGGAATGCCCGAGTCGGTGGTGGGCAGTTCGCTGGAGGTGTCGGCCATCCCCCGATCGTACGAGCGAGGCCAGCCGACGTGAAAGCCGACGTCGGTCGAACGGAACCGAACGACGGAAGCCCCGACGTCGACGGCGGATGTCAGCGCGGGACGTCGGCGCCAGCGGTGACGTCGGCGGCAGCAGCGAGTGACCCGATCTCTGCGGCGAGATCGAGGTCGAGTTGCGTGATTCCGCCCGAGCCGTGGGTCGTGAGGCTCACCCGGGCGAACCGCTGATAGCGCACGTCGATGTCAGGATGGTGCACGGCCGCGTCGGAGGCCTTGGCGACTTCGAGTGCGAACGCCGCAGCTGTCGTATACGTCTCCGCAGCGAAGCCGCACTCCAGGTAGGGCACGTCCGCATCGACCCACGTCCAGCCGTCGAGCTCGGCCGCATCAAAGTCATCCCGGGTCACGAGCGCATCCATGTGACGAGTTGACCACACTCGCCGTCAGCGCCGACGGGCTTTTACCACTGCAACGAGTCGGTCGCACTCAGCGGGCGGCGACGATGGCGATCTCCATCAGCCACTCGGGGCGGGCGAGCGCCGGCACGGTCACCAGCGTCGACGCAGCTCGGTGATCGCCGAGCTGCGCATCGCGCGCGGCCATCACCTCTCCGAGCGCGTCGAGGTGATCGACCACCACGTAGGTGGTGACCGAGACGACGTCGTCGATGATCAGGTCGGCATCGGCGAGCAGGACGGCGATGTTCGCCCACACCACCTCGGCCTGGGCACCGATCTCCGCCGGCGTCGATCCGTCGGGCGCGATCGGCACGACCCCCGACGTGTGCAGCATGCGCTGCGGGGCCTCGCTGACGACCGCGTGGACGTAGTTCGCCGCAGGCGGTGCGATGGTCGCGGGCATGACCGCTCGATTCATCCGAGCAGCATGCCACGCACGCGTTACAGCTGGTGTCAGACACCAGCCGCAACGCCGAGGTCAGCCGGGAATGGTGTCGAACATCGACACCGCCGACGTGTTGCCGCCGTAGTCACGGATCACGAGCTCGGCGTACAACCCGGTGCCCGCCTCGAGCGGTTCGAGGTCGTACACGAGGTCGGGCAGATTGGCGAACAGCCCTCGCTCACTCAAGGTGAGCCACTCGGTGGTGCCGTCGGGGTATTCGTTGAGCACCACCGGGAAGATCAGGCCATTCGGGTCGGCGGCGAGTTCGCCAGCGATGCCGTTCTCGTCGATCCGGTAGTAGGTCTCGCTCAGGATGTTGAAGTCGAGGTCGAGCACCAGGCTGAGGAGCACGTCTCGCGGCGGATCATCAGTATCGAACTCCTCCGGCGGCACATACCAGAGCGGCACGTCGATCGTGGCGACGCCCGATTCGCGGTCGATCCCGAGGTCGAGATAGGCGTAGTCGGTGTCGATCCCGTCGGAGATCGTGAGCACCGTGAGGTCGTAGATGGCGGCGGCCAGGCCCGAGCCATCGGTCGAGAACTCACCTGGCTCCTCACCGATGTAGATGATCGAACCGTCGCTCTCGTCGAGCACGCCGTAGAAGATCTCGGCTTCGACCACGTTGTTCTCGGCGACGGTGTCGAAGAACCCGAACAGGTTCAGACCGTCTTCGTCGAAGAAGTACTCGCCCTCGCCGTTCGTATTGGTGAACTGGACCTGCTCCTCCTCCGGGATCGCTGCGCCGGCCGTGTAGAAGCTCGTCAGGAGATCGGGCCACACCTCGACGCCCTGCAGGTTGAGGTAACCCTGTCGAAAGGTGTCGGCGAAGGGCGGGAAGTAGATGCTCAGGCCGGTCGCACCCCGAGTGGCGACCCCGTCGACCTTCGACACGACCATCTCGTCGATCAGGTCCGACACGGTGGCGGCTGGCTCGGCGAGGACCGGATCACGCTCGCCGAGCGTGGTGACGACTTGTCCGAGGTCGACGTGGAACGAGTCGATCGACGGGTCGGGGTTCGCCCCGAACTTCAGCGCGTCGGCCTGCGCCTGGGCGAGGAGCGGCGCAGCGAGTTCAGGCTCGGCGAGCAGCGGCTCGGTGAGGCTGCCGAGCGCTCCCTCGAGTTCGGCCATGCGGGTGAGGTCGACGAGTGACAACGTGATCTGCTCGTCGGTTCCCGCCTCTTGCGCCTGGCCGACGAAGCCGTCGATGATGGCGTTCCCCAACTCGACGGTCGACACGTCGGGGTTGGCGGACAGCGCGTCGAGCGCCATGTAGTTCCAGCCGTGGCCGGGCTCGAGTTCAGCCGACGCCAACATGTACCTGGCGTGGTCGTCCATGACCGAGGCGACTTCGTACGACGCCATCAGGCATGCGTCGAATCCAACGAGGTCGACCTGGTCGACGCCGGCGGCAGCGAGGCCCTGCTCGAAGGCCTGATCGATGTCGGCGAGGTCGAGGATGTCGTTGCCGTCGGTCTCGTCGGGACCCATGCCCGGCCACCCGGCGCCGTGGTTCCAGAGCACGACGGCGTACCGCTCGGCCGGGGCGGTGGTGATGCCCTGGGCGATGAACTCGGCGAGCACGTCGGGGTCGCCGACGTTGACCTCGTCCTCGTCGGGCGCTGCCTCGAGACCGCCGTCGGAAGACACCCGGAAGAGCCGAGTCGTGGCGAAGTCGCCGAGCGGATCGTCGTCGAGGGTGTACTCGGGGTGACGATCGGCGAGCGCGATCACGTTGACCCGATCGCTCGGCGTGATCTCGTTCATCTCGAGGAGGTCATCGACGGCGAACGGCTCCAGGTCGTTGTCGCCCATGATGTAAACGAGGACGGTCCAGTCCGCGATGTCGCCGGAGCCTGGATCCGCTGCCGGCTCCGGATCCGATTCGGGCTCAGGCTCCTCGGCCGGTGCTGGTTCCTGGTCCGAGCTGTCGCCGGGCTCCGACGCCGCGTCGGACTCGGGTTCCGGCTCGACCTCGGTCTGCTCGGGCTCGTCGGCATCACTGGCCCGATCGTCGCCGTCACCGGAACCGCCGCAGGCCGCCACCAGCACTGCCGACGCCGCGAGCAGGGTCGTCGTACGCCTCACGGCGCGGTTCGTGTATTTCCTCACCCGCGTGTCCTCCCACTCGGATGCAGCACGTTCGGCCGCACGGCGCCCGAACGTACCAACCGTCACCGACACCACGTGGCGATATCGACTCGCACGACCTGCCCGACCCGGCTCTCATGCCGTCCGCCACTCGTCGTAGACTCACGACATGACGAAGCCGACGTTCGAAGACACCATGGACGAGCTGCGCGAGGAGGCCACCGCCGCATTCGACGACGTCGAAGCCGAGCGACTCCGCCGCAAGCAGCGACTCGCCGCTGGGCTCCGAATCATGGGACGCCTCCACCTGGCCGAAGGCGTGGCCGGCCACGTCACCGTGCGCGACCCCGAGTTCCCCGATCGATTCTGGGTGAACCCTTTCGGCCACAACTTCAAGCTCATGAAGGTGAGCGACCTCATCTGCGTCGACCACACCGGCGAGGTCGTCATCGGCGACAAAGGCGTCAACGCAGCGGCCTTCGCCATCCACTCCGAACTGCACAAGGCCCGCCCCGACGTCATGGCCGCGGCGCACAGCCACGCGATGTACGGACGCACCTTCTCGACGCTCGGCCAGCCACTCAAGATGATCGCTCAGGACGACACGATGTTCTACGACGATGTGGCGCTCTGCAACGACGGCTCCGGCGCCGTCGTCGTCGACACCGAGATCTCCCGCAAGATGGCCGAGTCGCTCGGCACGAAGAAGGCGCTCATCCACCAGAACCACGGCTGCATCACCACCGGCGGTTCGGTCGATGCCGCAGTCTGGTGGTTCATCGCCCTCGAGCGTTGCTGCCAGAGCCAGCTGCTGGCTCACGCCTCGGGCACCCCGATCGAGATCCCCGAGCCGCTGTGCCAGGCCGGCTTCGACGCCCAGGGCCACGACCTCGCCGGCTGGTTCCAGTTCCAGCCGTTCTGGGACGAGCTGGTCGCCCGCGAGCCCGAGTTCCTCGACTGATCTCGACTGGACTCAGGTCCCAGTCGAGACGCTGACCAGTTCAGCCGTCGCCGAGCACGGCATCGTCCGGCTCAGCCAGTAGCAGATCGTCTGTGTCGATCGACCCGTCGATCGTCGACACCTCGTCGAGGGGGACCTGACTCACATCGGTCGGGTCGTCGGCGAACGGGTCGGCCGTGGCGTCGACACCAGCATCCGATTCGATCGGTGTCTCGACCGCCTCGACGCCCTCGACGGGGACGTCGTCGTCGACCGGGTCTGGCGGGTCAGCGGCGAGAGCACCTTCCGACGGCTCGGCGACGAGCGTCGGCCCCCCGGTGATGTCGTCGAGCAGCAGGTCGCCCGGCATCTGGAGGCTGGCGAGGTCGAGCCCATCCAGTGCCGAGTAGTCCGGCGGACCGAACATCTCGATGAGCTCCTCGTACTCAGGGAGATCGGTGAAGGTGCCGACGCCCCACGACCCGTTCGCCTCGCGGAGCAGCTGCCGGCCGTCGGGGAACACGAAGAGGTCACCGCCGGGGAACTTGCCGCAGGCGACGGGTGGGCCGTCGGGGTACGGGGTGGTCTCGACGGCCATGTCGACGAGCATCAGTTCACCATCGGCCCAGGTCGCCGTCTGACCATCGGGGTAGGCGAACACCGCTGCTGTCTCCCCCTCCAAGTCGAAGTCGACGCCGGCGTGGAAGTTGCCCTCGAAGACAGCGCGGCCCTCGGGGTACTCGGCGTCGGTCGGCACGATCACCCGCTCGTACTCGCCCTCGGCGTTCTTGATCGCCTGTGACCCATCGCTGAAGAGGTACACGCGGTCGACCTCGCCGGCTCGTGGGTCGAGTACGTAGTCGCCGATGGCGATCGGCGACCCTTCGGGCAACCCTCGATCGAGCCGCTGAACCGCGCCCCACTCGACCTCGCCCTCCAACACTCGGCCATCGGGCGTCAGCAACACCTCAGCTCCGTCGTCGTCGACGCCGACCACGACGCGCCTCCCCGCATGGGTGGCGTCGGAGACGAACTCGATCTGCCAGCTGTCTTCGCCCGACGACGAGTGCGCGACCTCGCCGTCTTCGTCGATGACCTGATCGGCGCGGCTGCCGTACCGGTGCTCGGCCTCACCGTCTTCGTTCACAACGGTCACGGCGTATCGAGGAACCTCGGTCACCGCCCCGTGCAGATCGGCCGACGATCCGTCAGCGTCACGCTGCATCATCGGCGGAGCGACCACCCCGTCGCGGACGATGCTGGTCTCGTAGTTGTGGATGCGTTCGCCGTCGACGATCACCGTCGAGTGATAGCGACCGAAGTCGACGGCGTCGTCGAGGCGGACCTCTTCGCCATCGGGGCCCCAGAAGCGGCCTTGGTCGTACGTGACCTCGATCCACTCACCGTCGACCAGACGATGGCCCACCGATTCGCCGTCGTCCCAACGAGGTCCCGTCGCACGTGATGACATGTGGTCAAGGTAGACGTCACCGCATGAGGGCCGCATCGGGAATCCGCCCGATGTTGGATCCCCAGTCAGGTCGTGACGAGCGCTGCGCCGAGCGCGAGGCCCGCGACGACCACCCACGACGCCAGACCGAGGACCAGCGGACGGCCACCGAGCCGGCGGAGCCGAGCAAACCGAACTCCGGCGCCGAGCCCGAACATGCCGGCGGTGAGGAAGAGCTTCTCGGCGTCCTTGATCCAGCCGAGCGCGTCATCGCTCAGCCAGCCGGTTGCACGAATTCCGATGGCCACGATGAACAGCACGACGAAGAGCGGGACGATCGGTGGGAGCTGCACGTCCGCGGCTTCCCCGTCGGCCGTCGCCTTCGCTCGCCGCCGGACAGAGAGCCCCACGAGCGCCACCATCGGGGCGAGCAGCACGACGCGGGTCAGCTTGACGAGCGTGGCCGTCGCGAGCGACGCCTCGTCGTAGGCACTCGCCGTGGCCGTGACCTGGCCGACGTCATGCACGCCCGCACCGACCCAGGTCCCGAACGTCTCGACCGAGAGGTCTATGAGGTTGCCGAGCGCCGGTAGGACGAGGATCGACAGTGATCCGCAGAGCGTCACGAGCCCGATGGCGTAGGCCGTCTCCTCTTCGTCGGCGTCAGACAGCGGCTGCATTGCCGCCACCGCCGACGCGCCGCAGATCGAGTAACCGGTCGCGACGAGCAGGCCGAGCCCGGATGGAAGCCCCATCAGCTTCGCCAGGAGTTGCACCCCGAAGAACGTGGCGAGGACGACCACGACGACGGCCGCGGCGCCGTCGAAGCCGAGCGATTTGACCTCGTCGAACGAGAGCCGGAACCCGAGCAAGACGATGCCGACACGCAGCAGCTTCTTCGCTGCGAACGTGAACCCCGACTCGAGCGGCTCGATCGGCACCCTGGCGGGCGCGGCGAGGTTGACGAGCAGCGCCCCGAGCACCACGCCCCAGACGAGCGACGACAGCCCGATCGCTTCGGCCGCGACCATCGACAGCGCGACCGCGACGACGGTTGCAGCCAGGCCAGGAAGGTGGGCGCGGGTGGGCACGGCCGCCCATCCAATCACCTCATCGGGCGACTCGTTTCAGCCGAAGCGTTACTGCTGGTGTCTGACACCAGCAGTAACGGTCACTCGAGGCCGGGGGCGCAGAGGCCTTCGAGCTCGCGGATCTGGATGCGATCGCGGTTCTCGAAGGTGACCTGATTGGTGGGGTCGGGCTTCAGGTTGAAGACCCGGAACTCCATCTCGGTCGTGTCGACGGTGAGGATGCGGCCGATGAGCCCCTCACCGAGGTCGAGGATGAGCTTGATCGTCTCGAGCGCCTGGATCGACCCGACGATGCCGGGCAGCACGCCGAGCACGCCAGCCTCGGCACACGACGGAGCGAGCTCGGCCGGTGGCGGCTCGGGCACCATGTCGCGATATGTCGGGCCCTCGGTTGGGTGGAACACACTGACCATGCCCTCGAACCGGAAGATCGAGCCGTGCACGACCGGGATGCCGAGCTTCACGCTGGCGTCGTTGAGCAGGTAGCGCGACGGGAAGTTGTCGGCGCCGTCGACGATGACGTCGTAGTCCTTGATGATGTCGACGATGTTCGTCGCATCGAGGCGGGTGTCGTAGGTGACGACGTTGACGTCGGGGTTGATGCCGACGAGGGTCTTCTTTGCCGAGTCGACCTTGCGCTCCCCCACCCGGTCGATGTTGTGGAGGATCTGGCGCTGCAGGTTCGACGCGTCGACCTCGTCCATGTCGACGATGCCGATCGTGCCGACGCCGGCCGCCGCGAGATAGAGCGCCGCTGGCGACCCGAGGCCACCGGCGCCGAGCATCAGCACCTTGGCGTCGAGCAACTGCTGCTGACCTTCGACGCCGACTTCGGGCAGCAGCAGGTGCCGCTTGTAGCGGTTCGACTGCTCGGGCGTGAGTGAGGCGGGCGCCTTCCAGTCACGTCCCTCGTCCTTCCAGCGGCCGTAGCCGCCGTCCATCGACATGGCGTTCGTGTAGCCGAGCTGCTGCATCGTCTGCGCGGCGAACGCCGAACGCACGCCGCCTGCGCAATAGACGACGATCGGTGCGTCCTTGTCGAAGAACTTGCCTTCGACCTGTGCCTCGAGGTGGCCGCGCGGGATGTGTACGGCACCGATGAGCGCTCCCTCGGCGTGCTCGTCGGGCTCGCGCACGTCGAGGATCTGGGCGCCCTGAGCGATGTGGGCGTCCGCCTGATCGGTCGAGATCTCGGTGATGTCGGCCTTGGCGGCGAGGAGGAGGTCGCGAAAGGTGGCCATGGAGAAAATCCTACGGTGAAAGTCGAGTGATCGGGTCGGGAATGTGTGTAACCGCCGCGTGCGCCAAGATGTTCCCGCCCCACGGCACCTTCATGATCTCGGCATTCCGCGACTCGACGACGCTCCGATACGGGGCGTCACGACATCAGGTGGTGACCGTCCGCGCTCCGGCGCGGGGCGTCGACGAACGTGACGGCACCGTCGTGGTGCTCCACGGTGGTTCGTGGCGATGGCCGTATGGGCGAGCGGTCATGCGGCTGGTGGTAGAGGATCTCCGTCAGCACGGCTGGTGGATCGCCGACGTCGAATACCGACGTCTCGGCCGGTTCGGTGGTGGCGGTGGTTTTCCCGAGACCTTCGACGACGTGGTCGATGCGATCGGCACGGTCGAGGCGCACCGCTCAGCACGAACCGTCGTCGTCGGGCACTCGGCGGGGGGCCATCTCGCGCTCGCCACGGCGCCGAGGGTGTCGAATGTCGTCGACCTCGCCGGCGTCGTCGCCGTCGCTGCGCCCACCGATATTCGGCGCATTGTCGAGACCGGCCAGCAGGATGCGATCGCCCTGACCGTCGGGGCGCCGGAGGACGAACGGTGGTCGTTGACGTCGCCGATGCACATGCTGCCGCTCGGCACGCCGGTGGCCCTCGTTCACTCCCGTGACGATGCAACGGTGCCCGCTCGCCGTTCGGAGCAGTACGCCGATGCGGCAGCGGCTGCTGGCGACCGGGTGCAGCTCCGCCTCGTCGAGGGCGATACCCACCGAGATGCGATCAAGCCCTCGTCGGCCACGTGGTCGGCAGCACGCAGTGCCGTTTCCGAGTTCCTCGGCTGACGTCTGGAATCGCCGGATCCCGTGTCCGGAACCCGCTCGCAACAGATGCTTCCGAGGTGCTTCGATGTCTCGGTGAGTTCGACCGAGGCCCCGACACCCTCACCCGATCACCGGATCTTCCAGCAGACGAACGCCGCCAACGATGGCGCGTTCACCCCGGGCGACTGGACCCTCTTTCTGTCCGTCGCACTGATCTGGGGGTCGTCGTTCCTCCTCATCGACATCGGCCTCGATGCCTTCCCACCCGGCGTCATCACGCTCTTCCGGGTCGCTTCCGGAGCTGCTGCGCTGTGGCTTCTGCAGCTCCGACCGTCGAGCGCTGCGACTCGCATCGAGCCATCTGACCGCAACCGGGTGGTGTTGCTGTCGGTGCTCTGGGTCGCTGTGCCGTTCACCTTCTTTCCACTCGCCCAAGACCACATCAACTCCTCGGTCACCGGCCTCCTCAACGGGGCGACACCGATCTTCGCCGCGGCCGTCGCTGCCTTGCTGTTCCGGCAGTGGCCGCGCGGCCCGCTGGCGATCGGCATCGCCGTCGGGTTCGTCGGCATCACCCTCATCAGCCTTCCGTCGATCGACGGTGGCAGTTCGCAAGCGCTCGGCGTCGCCCTCGTGCTCGCTGCGACGGTCTGCTACGGCTTCGCCCTCAACCTCGCCGGACCCCTCCAACAGCGGTACGGCTCGGTGCCGCTCATGTCGAGGGTGCTCGCGCTCGCCACGATCTGGACTGCGCCATTCGGTCTCTGGCAACTCGGCGACGCCGAGTGGCAGCTCGGGCCACTCGTCGCGGTGCTGGGGCTCGGTGCAATCGGCACGGGTGTCGCCTTCGCGACCATGGGATCGCTCGTGGGGCGGGTCGGGTCGACCCGAGCGTCGTTCATCACCTACCTGATCCCGGTGGTGTCGCTGACCCTCGGCGTCACCTTCCGCGACGACACGGTGGCGCCACTGGCCCTCGTGGGCATCGCGCTCGTGATCACCGGCGCCCTGATGGCCAGCCGAGCACGCCGCTGACCCGTTCTCGTGCACTCTTGCGCGCCGCCCGCACGCACTCGTGCACGAGATCAGCTGATCAGGGCGGGGAGGATGTCGCCGATCGATCCCATCAGCAGGTGGTCGGCATACCGGTCCATGCCGGTCTCGTCTCCGTTCACGATGACGACTCGCGCTCCCCCGGCCTTGGCCCGCGGCACGCAGTTGGCTGCGGGGAACACCGACAGCGACGATCCGACAGCCAGGAGCACATCGGACTCCTCCGACACCTGGAGCGCCCGGTCGATCACGTCGGGGACGAGTGCCTGCCCGAACGAGATGGTGTCGGACTTCAAGATCCCACCGCACCGCAGGCAGGCCGGATCGTCATCGCCAGCGCGAACCCGATCGAGCGCTTGAACCATCGGGAGTCGCTCGCTGCAGTCCCAGCACCGCGTGTACCAGACGGTGCCGTGCACCTCGATCACCTTGTGATCGCTGTTGCCCGCCTTCTGGTGGAGCCCATCGATGTTCTGCGTGACCAAGCCGTGGAGCTGGCCCCGCTGCTCGAGCTCGACGATCGCCGAGTGACCGCGGTTCGGTTCCGCCGTCCACGCAGGGGCGTGGAGACGGTTCTGCCAGGCGGCCTTCCGGACCTCGGGATCGCCGAGGTAGTACTCGAGCCGCGACGCCTTCTCGGCCGCCGGATTCTTCGTCCACACGCCGTTCGGGCCGCGGAAGTCGGGAATGCCCGAGTCGGTCGAGATGCCTGCACCGGTGAGCACCGTCACCCGCTCGGCTGAAGCGAGGATCGATCGAGCCTCGTCGAAGCCGTCGGGCAACACCGGAACGTCGTCGGGCAGCGTCACACGGTCATGGTGACACACCCACCGGTAGCGTGATCAGCCGTGTCGGCACAGGTTCTCGAAGCAGCAGCGCGTCGTCGGACGTTCGCGATCATCTCCCACCCCGACGCCGGCAAGACCACCCTCACCGAGAAGTTCCTGCTCTACGCCGGGGCCATCCAGCAGGGCGGTGCGGTCAAGGCGCGGGAAGACCGCCGCTCGGCCACCTCAGACTGGATGGACATGGAGCAGAAGCGCGGGATCTCGATCACGTCGACCGCGCTGAACTTCCCATATCGCGAGCAGGAGCTGAATCTGCTCGACACGCCCGGCCACCGTGACTTCTCCGAAGACACCTACCGCGTGCTGTCGGCCGTCGATGCCGTCGTCATGGTCCTCGACGCTGCGAAGGGCATCGAGCCGCAGACCCTCAAGCTCTTCGAGGTCTGCCGCTCCCGCGAGCTGCCCGTGCTCACCTTCCTCAACAAGCTCGATCGGCCCGGCATGGAGCCGCTCGAACTACTCGACCAGATCGAAGAGCAGATCGGACTGCGCCCCACGCCCGCCACGTGGCCCGTCGGTTCGCACGGCGATCTGCGCGGCGTGCTCGACACCCGCACCAATGTGTTCACCCGGTTCACCCGAACCGCCCGCGGCGCCCAGATCGCTCCCGAGGAGGACGTACCCGCCGACCAGGCTGCCGCCGAAGAGGGCGCTGCATGGGAGAAGTGCGTCGAAGAGGCCGAGCTGCTCGAGGCGATGGAGGCTCACGTCGACGAGGCGTCGTTCCTCGCCGGTGAGTCGACGCCGGTGTTCGCCGGCTCGGCGCTGACCAACTTCGGGGTGCGCCATCTGCTCGACGCCATCGTCGATCTCGCCCCCGCTCCCGAGGCTCGCGCCGACATCGACGGCAAGCCCCGCCATCTCGACGAGCCGTGCTCGGCATTCGTCTTCAAGGTGCAAGCCAACATGGACAAGCACCACCGTGACCGCATCGCCTTCGCCCGCATCTGCTCGGGCAAGTTCGACCGCGGCATGGTCATGACCTGTCAGCGGACCGGTAAGCCGTTCGCCACCAAGTACGCGTCGACCGTGTTCGGTGCCGAGCGCACAACGATCGACGAGGCCTTTCCCGGCGACGTGGTCGGCCTCGTCAACGCCACCGGCCTCAACATCGGCGACACGCTGTTCGACGAAACGGGAAGCGCCGTCGAGTTCCCGAAGCTGCCGCAGTTCGCCCCGGAGGTGTTCGCCAGCGCCCGGCCAGTCGACTCGGGCAAGGTCAAGCAGTTCCGCAAGGGGCTCGACCAGCTCGGCGAAGAGGGCGTCGTGCAGGTGTTGCGCGACCCTGACTGGGGCGAGGCCTCACCCGTGCTCGCCGCGGTCGGCCAGCTCCAGTTCGACGTGTTCGCGAACCGACTCGAGCACGAGTTCAACGCGCCGATCGAGATCTCGGGCTCGCCGTATCAGGCGATCCGGATCACCGACGCCGAGTCGGCCGACGTACTTCGCGAGAAGCCCGGCGTTCGCATCCTGCAGCGCTCCGACGGTGCGACCGTCGCGCTGTTCGAGAACAAGTACGCCCTTCAGCGCATCGAGCAGAACGAACCCGAGCTCACCCTCGACCCGATCTTCGCCGGGTGAGCCCGGTGCTCGTCACCAGCTGCCGGAGCTGCCGCCTCCGCCGCCTCCGCCGACACCTCCTCCGCTGAAGCCCCCGCCACCCGAGCCGGATGAGCTCGGGGCCGTGGTGGTCGACGAGAACGCAGTCATGTTGGTGTGCATCACCATCGGGCCGTACAGGTAGGTGTCTCGTTCGGGGACGTTGCTCGCCCTGATCGCCGATGACCACGCATCGGCGGCGCCCAGGGCAACCGCCCAGGCCGAGTAGTCGCGGAGCACACCCTGTTCCCACGCCCACTCGACGTGCTGACCTTCGCTCGCTTCGAGGAAGCGACGGAACGACTCGGTGCGGAGCGTGAGCGCAGAGCCGGTGGCGGTTCGAGACGCGAGCATCGTTCGGTACGCCAGCGAAGCGATCAGGGCGACCAGCAACACGCTGAAAGCCAGCGCCGACCACCAGTTCGACAGCACGGCGGCGAGCACGACCAGGATCGGAGCCAGGGCACTGAAGAATGCGATCGCGCCGATCACGATCCACACGAACACCCCCGCCACCCCGCCGACCGTGACCTTGCTGGTGCTGATCGGCCGCTCCCACCACTGGGTGTCGTCGATCGTGTCGGCCTGCTGGTCTCGGATCTTCTTCCAGAGATTGGCGAACGACTTGCGGTACGTGCCGAGCGGCACCTCGGGCCCGTACCGGAAGAGCTCCTTCAACAGCGTGCGGTCACGCTCGCTGAGGGTGTTGTCGGTGGGCCCGACCTGCAACACCATGTCCTTGCCTTCACCCGAGGGAATGATCGTGCCGCGGGCGATCATCTCACCGAACCAGGCTCGGACCGAATCGTCGTCGACCCGCTCTCGGAGCAGCACGCTGCCGTGCCACGGCTCGATTCCGCGCGGCGGGACGAACTCGATCGTGGCCAACTCGGCGAGCTTGTCGTCGGGCACGCGGTGCGTGACCACATCGTGCACGGCGAGGCCGGGTGACGGCAGTGGGATCCCGAGCGCAGCATCGGCCGCACCACCGGTACCGAACACCGTGTTGCTCCCTCGCCGCCGCATGATCAGGAAGATGGCGGCGGCAGTCGCTGTGCCAACCACGGCAATGGCGCCCCCGAGGCGCCAGAAGGGCGCGCTGCGCCACTCGGGAACCTGGGGCACCGGCGGGAGCTCGACCCCAGGGTCGAGCCCATCGAACGAACCGAAGACCGAGATCCCCTCGCCGGGGTCGAGCGGTTCGATCACTGCGCGCCAGAGGTCGCCGTCGGCGACGAACTCGCAGCCGCCGATCACCCCGATCGTCCCGGTGGCGCACTCGAGATCGGTGAGCCCCTCGAAGCCTGCGAGGACCACTTCGAATCGGTCGGTCCGGTTCGTCTCGATGTTGCCGATGATGTCGAGCGCGAGGCGGCCGCCCGACAGCTGGGCCTCAGGCAAGACGTAGTCGAGTTCGTAGCGATGTCGACCGGTGAAGGTGATGGCGGGGTTGCCCACGCGGATTCTGGTGTCGTCACCGATCACCACGACCGAGATCTCGTCGTTGGCATCGGGCGAGAAGGCGCTCACGTCGACCGGCTCGCCGAAGTCGTTCGGGATGATCCGCTGATAGCCACGCCGCTCCGCCAGGCCGAAGTCGATGTCGACGATCTCACGGACCGCGACGCCGTCCGGATGGCCCCCACCCGCAGGCCTGACGGTGACCTGCTTCGCATCGAAGTGCTCGCTGCGGATCACACCATCGTCGCCGGCACCGATCACCCCGAACAGTCCCATCGCCGACACCGCGGCGACACCGAGACCGACGACGACGTGACGAGCAGGCCCAACGCTTCGCAGCATCTCCCGATCTTGCCCGCTCCGACACCGCCAGCGCCGTCCAATCCCGTTCTCGTGCCGCTGTACGCGCCTCACCCGCACAGTTGTGCACGAGAACGCGTTCGGCAGTCGTCAGCCGAACGCGGGGTTGCGGACGATCTCGACGAAGGTCGTTCCTGGAGCGAGGGCGATCAGCTCACCAGTGTTCGCATCGATGAACACGAACGGATCGATCGGACTCCGTCGCTCCCACACCCCTTCGATCGTGGTCCCGGCCCGGTGGACCACCGCTCGATCGCGACCGGTGGTGAGCGGGTTCGGCGACCGCCCGTCGACCGGCGACGGGAAGTGCGGCGAGTACAGCTCGATCACGTTCGTGAACGCCAGCTGATCACCCGACTGCGTGACGTGCGCAGCACCGTTCTGGAACCGCAGGTAGGTCTGGGTCGTCTCGTCCCACCGCCAGGTGACCCGGTTGCCGTCCATCTCGACGTCGAACTCTGTCGACGGCTCGGCGAACGAGGACCGAGGCAACTCCCAGTCGGCATCGATCCACCACAGCGGACGCGCCGCACCTGGCCCGAACGACCGTTCCGATCGAGCGCATGCCGGATCGAGGAGCAGGTTGTGCGGCGCCGATTTGGCACTCGTGCGTGCGTAACACGGGTTTCGCTGCGCCGTGAAGTCGACGATGAGTCCGGCGTCGCTGGCCGCCCCGATCCATCTGGTCACGCCGCGGTTGCCGCCCGACCACGCCAGAATCGGGCGGTTCATCCCTGCCAGGATGTCGATGTCGCCGGTTCGTGCAGATCGGACCGGTCCGATGCGATCGGGCTGTTCGGAGTGAAGGAGCGCCACGAATCGCGTCGCCTGCTCGACGTTCTCCTCGAAGATGACGTCGGCCTGCTCGAGCCCCCACTGCGGGCGGGCCTGGCGGACGTTGTCGACCTTGACCGCGATGATCGACCGAGACGTGACCTCGCCATCGGCGACGAGCCCGGTCAGAGCTGCGACGCCGTCGATGCCCGGTAACGGCTCGTAGGGCTCGAACACGGGGATTCCATTGACCACCGACGTCGTGGGCGGCGGGAGCGTCGAGGTCGTCGTCGAGGTCGTCGACGTGGTGGCGGGCACCGTGGTCGAGGTCGACGTCGAGGTCGTCGACGTGAGCGCGGTCGTCGACGGTGCAGTATCCGTCGACGGGATGGGCGGCACGGACGTGCTGGACGCGACATCGTCGCCACCGTCGCCCACGACGAGCAGCAGAGCTCCCACCGCCACGAGCACGACGGCCCCGACTGCGACCGGAAGCAACCAGCCGGGACGACCGGAACTCGCCTGCGACTGTCCCTGCGCGGAGGGTTCGGCGCGGTCCTTCCTCACGGGGTCCGAACGTATCGCTCCTGCCTTCCGATCAGCCGTCAGGCGCGCCCACGAATCGTGTGAAACGTGCCCGACGGACGCAGTCCCTGTGTCTCGCCCCCACCGACCAGGAGGCCGACGTGGCCGACCATCGATTCATCTCCCATCACGACGAACGCTCGCGCTCTGATCGACCCGCATCACCAACCCCGGACCGACGCTCGTCCCGGGCCAATCCGCAACGCCCGATCACCATCGACGATGCTCAGGTCGTACTCCGGTGGTGGACCGACCCGGTCGTCGACCGGCGCGGGCACGACCCACACTCGCGTTACGTCGAACGCTTCTGGCTCGGCGTGCTGGGCCCGAGCGCGACCTGGCTCCTCCGTCGATTCAGCGACGAGTTGAGCCGACACACGGCATCGGCCGTCCGCGTCGACCTGACCGCCATCGCTCGATCGATGGGGATGACGTACTCGCCGGGTCGGTCATCCCCGTTCGCGAAGGGGATTCAGCGCTGCGTCATGTTCGACGTGGCCCATCACACGGGCGACGGGCTCGCGGTCCGGCGACGGCTCCCGAACGTGGCCGAACGACATCTGCGCCGTCTGCCTCCATCGCTCTGCTGGGAGCACGATCAGTGGGTCGCGACTGCCGCTGCTTCGTCTGACAACGATCGGCGTCGAGCGTTTCGACTGGCCACCGTCATGGCGACGTCAGGCGACTGCCTCGATCAGATCGAGTCGCAACTGGTCGCGATCGGTGTCGCCGACGGAGTCGCCGCTCACGCCGCCGCTGCGATACGAACCACGCACGACGCGGCCTGACAGCCGGCGCAGAGCAGCGCGGCGATTGCGTCGGCTCAGTCGGCAGGAGGCTCGAAGTTGGTCGCCACGTCGATGAGCAAGCGTGCGCCGAACCCGGTCGCGCCCTTTGCGTAGATGCCGTTGTCGGCATCGACCTTCATCGGGCCAGCGATGTCGAGGTGTGCGTACGGCACATCGCCGGTGAACTCCGACAGGAAGATCGACGCCGTGATGGTGCCCCCGTAGGGGCCACCGATGTTGCGCATGTCGGCCACGACCGAGTCGAGCTTCTTGCGGTAGCGCTTCGCTTCGAGCGGCAGCTGCCACGTGGGCTCGTCGATGCGATCGCTCGACTCCTTCACGGCGTCGATCCACCCCTGGTGGGTGCCGAGCAGGGCGGCGACCTCTTCGCCGAGGGCGCCGAGCGCAGATCCGGTCAGGGTCGCGATGTCGACGATGGCGTCGACCCCTTCTTCGACCGCCAGCGACAGACCATCGGCGAGCACCAGGCGCCCCTCGGCGTCGGTGTTGTGGATCTCGACGGTCTTGCCATTGCGCATGGTGAGCACGTCGCCGAGCTTCAGCGCCGACCCCGACGGCATGTTGTCGGTGCACATGAGCCACGCCGTGACCTTGGCCTTGCACCCGAGCGCAGACAGGGCGCTCATCGCCGACAGCACCGCGGCGGCGCCCGACATGTCCATCTTCATCACCTGGTGGAAGGCGTCACTCGGCTTCAGGCTGATACCGCCCGAGTCGTACATGATCCCCTTGCCGACCATGGCGAGATGTCCGGTCGGCTTGGCGGCACGACCGCTCGCCGTCTTCGGCACGTAGGTGAGCTTCACCATTCGGGGCGGTTCGGTGGAGCCGCGGTTGACGCCGAGGATGCCACCGCAGCCCATCGCCTCGAGCTGGTCTTTGTTGAACACTTCGACCTCGAGGCCGGCGCTCGCACCGAGCTCGACGGCTTTGGCAGCGATGTCCTTCGCGTTGAGGTAGGTCGGCGGGGTGTTGGCGAGCTCGCGAGCGAACGCCGCTGCGCCGGCGATGGTGGCCCCGGTCGCAGCGCCGGCCTCGACGTCGGCGGCGGTCTTCGAGCTGGCGACGAGCGTCAGCGCATCGAGCTTCGAGCCGAGAGCAGGGCCGTCGTCGGGCTGGTTCTTCAGCCCGACGTAGCGGTACGACGCGAGCAGCACACCCTCGGTCACGGCCTGCGCGGCCGCCGACCGAGTCGTGCCCGCCGCCAGGTCGGCGTCGGCGAGCGTGGTGGCGAGGTGAGCGTGCTTGGAAGCGGCGCGGGTGAACGCAGCAGCCGCTCGACGAAGCCCGTTGGCGTCGATCGATCCGGGATCGCCGACACCGATCGCCACGACCACCCCGTCGGCCGACGGCACGGCGAGGGTCTGGCCGGCCTTCCCCTCGAAACCATTCGCCTCGAGCGCCTTCCGACTCATCCCGAGCTGTCGGGGCACCGCGCCCTTGGTCGCGACGGCGACCCCGAGCCCCGTTGCGACATCGGGAGCCGATCGGGCGGTGGTGACGGTGACGGAACGAACGGCAACGCTGGCATCGGTCATCTCGCCAGTCTGCCCACTCCGGTCCTGGATTCGTCGGGCGGAGCGAGTTTCGAAGTTTTCCCGTGCGTTTCCAGAACGTGACGAGTCGGCACGAACCCGGTGCTCTTTGTCGAGCGGCCCTAAAGACCTGTTATCTTCTGCCACCGCTCCGACGTGAACTCTCGGAGCATGGGCATCCGGCCCAACACTCAACATCTCGAGGAGGAGATCTTGATGATCAACCGGGGGAACACTCCCATGTGGAAGCGCACCGCAGCAGCGGCGATGGCGCTCGGCCTCGTGGCCGCAGCGTGCAGCGACTCGTCCGATGACGACGAAGCTGACTCCGTCGCGAGCGAAGGCGCCGACGAAGAAGAGGCCGAAGAGCCCGCCGACGACGCCGAAGAACCGGCCGAGGACGCAGGCGACGACGCCGAAGAACCCGCCGACGACTCCGAGGCCGACGACGCCGAGGAAGACGTCGTCGAGGTCACGCAGTCCGAAGGTGGCCGCCTCGCCGCCGTGCAGGAGCGCGGCTCGCTGATCTGTGGTGGCAACGACACGCTGCCCGGCTTCGGCATCGTCGATGACGCTGGTGAGTTCTCCGGCTTCGACATCGACTACTGCCGCGTCGTGGCCGCCGCCGTGCTCGGTGACGCCAACGCCGTCGAGTTCGTTCCGCTCACCGCCGAAGCTCGCTTCACCGCGCTGCAGTCGGGCGAGATCGACGTCCTCATCCGCAACACCACCTGGACCGCCACTCGTGACGGCGTCGAGGGTGCGAACTTCCTGTTCACCACCTTCTACGACGGTCAGGGCATGATGGTTCCGGCCGACACGGGCTTCACCACGCTCGAGGATCTCGCCGACGCGAGCATCTGCGTGCTGTCGGGCACCACCACCGAGCTCAACCTGACCTCGGTGTTCAACGCCCGCAACATCCCGTTCACGCCGGTCGTGTTCGAAGACAACACCCAGCTCCGCCCGGCCTATGAAGAGGGCCAGTGCGAGGCATGGACCTCCGACGCCAGCCAGCTCGCTGCCTTCAAGGCGACGATCGAGGGCGAAGGCGGCGCCGAGCAGTTCATCATGGCCGAGGTCATCTCGAAGGAGCCCCTGGGCCCCGTGGTCGCCGACGGCGACACCGAGTGGGCGCAGGCTGTGAACTGGGCCGTCATGTCGACGGTGCAGGCCTGGGAGTTCGGTCTCGACTCGTCGACCATCGGCTCGTACGCCGGTGACGATCCGAACATCCAGCGCTTCGTCGGCCAGTCCGACGGCTTCGACCCGGGCCTCGGCCTGCCGGCCGACTTCGCCGTCCAGGTCGTCGAGCAGGTGGGCAACTACGAGGAGATCTACAACGAGCACATCGTGCCGATCGGTCTCTCGCTCGAGGGTTCGCCCAACGACCTGTGGACCAACGGTGGCCTCATGTACGTGCCGCCGTTCCGCTGATCATCACCGACACACATCGGTTCTGATCACCTGACGTGATCGGTCGGGTCGGGCGCCACCACGGCGCCTGACCCGACCGCCTCACGACACTTCGTACAGTTCTTCCGGGGGGAAATCTCGTGGCCGACGTCGCCACCGCACGACCACCGTTCTGGCGCGACGTACGCGTCATCCGTGTCGCCGCTCAGGTCGGCACGCTCATCGCTGCCGGGCTCCTGCTCCGCTGGTTGTTCAACAACCTGGCCACCAACATCGACGAGCAGGGCATCCCGTCACCGTTCGACATCGACGAGTGGCGAGCACTCGCCAACAAGCCGGCAGGCTTCGCCGTTCGAGACTCGTCGTTCGATCCCGAGTCGCCACTCTGGAAGCTCATCCTGGTCGGCATTCAGAACACGGCGGCGGTCGCCGCCGTCGGCATCACGATCGCGCTCACGCTGGGCACCATGATCGGTGTCGGGCGCCTCTCGACCAACTGGGTGGTTCGCAAGCTCTCGACGCTCTACGTCGAGACGTTCCGCAACATCCCGGTGCTGGTCATCATCATCTTCTTCTGGCAGAGCCTCTTCACGTTCGGCCCGTTCCCCCTCTTCAACCCCTCGAACCCGCCCGGCACGATCAAGGTCCCCGGCTCCGACTCGAACCTCATCATCTTCTCGAAGTCACGGTGGGGCTTCCCGTCGATCGCCAATGAGGCCAACGGCGGCACGTTCTGGATCGTCATGCTGGTCGGCCTGGTGATCGCCGCCATCGTCTGGCGCTGGCGCACCGCCGTCAACGAGAACACCGGTGCACCCCACCGCCGAGTGCTGTGGTCGATCGGCACCCTCATCGGCATCGCCGTCGTCGCGTTCTTCGCGCTCGGCGGGCCGATCCGCTGGTCGTTTCCCTCGGTCGGCGAGACCGGCCGCACCATCGTCGGAGGCATCGCCACCAACGATGCCTACATCGCCCTCACACTCGCGTTGGGCATCTACACCGCCAGCCACATCGCCGAGATCGTTCGAGGGTCGATCCTCGCCGTGCCCAAGGGTCAGAACGAGGCGGCCAACGCACTGGCCCTCACCGGCTTCCAGCGGTACCGGTTCGTCGTGCTCCCGCAGGCGTTCCGCATCGCCATCCCGCCGATCATCAACCAGTTCCTCAACTTGGTGAAGAACTCCTCGCTCGCGATCGCCGTCGCGTATCCCGAGATCACCGCACTCGTGAAGACAGCGATCGGCAACGGCAACCCGGCCACCCAGCTCATCGTGGTGCTGATGGCCTGCTACCTGCTCTTCTCGCTGTTCATCTCGCTGGTGCTGAACATCGTCAACCGTCGACTCCAGCTGGCCGGGCGCTGAGGAGGTCGGAACGATGTCACAAGACTGGGGATACACCGTCGCACCGCAAGACGGCGGAGGCGACGTCATGCATGCCCTCGCCGAGGCCGACCAGCCGCGCCACGGCGACACCAAGGGTCCGGCCGACTGGGCGAAGAAGAACCTCTTCAACACCTGGTACAACTCGATCATCACCGTGGTACTCGGTGCGATCGCGGTCTACCTCGCCTACCGGCTCGCCACCTTCCTGTTCGTCACCGCTCGTTGGGAACCGGTGCGAGAGAACATGGAACTGTTCATGGTCGGGCTGTTCCCACGCGAGGAACGCACTCGGCTCATCGTGCAGCTGATCATGTTCGCCGGAGCGGGTGGGCTGCTCATCGGCTACATCCGGAACCGCTCGTACCGCCAAGCCGCTGCGGCCGGAATCGAGCGATCGCCGACATCGATTCGAGAACTCGTCGGCGTGTACGGCGCCCTGGCGGCGTTCTTCACCATCGCACTGGTCATCGGCGCCCGCACCATCAACCCCTGGCTGGTCGCACTGGCATGCGTCGCAGCCGGCATCGCCGGATTCGTCGTCACGGTCCGCGACGCAGCGATCTACTGGCGTGTGGTCATCTTCGTGCCGTTCGGGATCGCCGCTGGCATCCTCGCCCGAGTCGACGACCTGAACAATGGCGCTGCGTACTCCATCGCTGCCGCCCTGACCGTGCTGTTGGGTCTGGTCGCCTTCGTCCCTCGGCCTGCACTCACCCTGTCAGCCGGTCTCCTGGTGGGTGTGCTCGGGTTCCAGGCACTCTCCGGCACCGGGGGAATCGCCTGGTTCTTCCTGGCGATCGGCTTCGCCCCGATCGTCGTCGACGTGATCGGGCAGCTCGCCGAGCGTTCCCGGGCCCAGTCGGCCGAGGCGACCACGTCGATCGTCGGATGGGCCGGCGCGATCGTCACCGTTGCAGCGCTCGCCTGGCGGGCCACGGTGGACGGTTTCGGCGTCGCCACGATCGTGCTGGCGGTGCTCGCCATCGCTGCCGTCGTCGACGCCGTCCGCAGCGTCGGCGACACCGCCACTCGCATCGGCGGCTTCGTCGTGGCCGGCTTCCTCGGCTGGCTGCTCGCGAACTTCCTCGACCTGGGCGGCATCGACTGGAGCGATTGGAGCGGCCTCCACCTCAACATTGTCGTGGCGGCGTCGTCGATCGTCCTCGCCTTCCCGATCGGGCTGCTGCTCGCTCTGGGGCGTCGGTCGAGCCTTCCCGTGCTCCGAGGTCTCAGCACCGTCTACATCGAGCTGATCCGCGGTGTGCCGCTCATCTCGCTGTTGCTGATGGGCCAGTTCTTCATCGGCTTCTTCATCAACTCCGACGACCCACTCTCCAACGTCACCCGAGCCACGGCCGCGGTCACGATGTTCTCCGCTGCGTACATCGCCGAGATCGTCCGCGGCGGGTTGCAGTCGGTGGCCAAGGGACAGACCGAAGCGGGCCAGGCACTCGGACTCGCACCGGCGGCGATCACCCGCCTGCTGATCCTGCCGCAGGCGCTCCGCGCGGTGATCCCTGCGATGGTCGGACAGTTCATCTCGCTGTTCAAAGACACCTCGCTCCTCACCATCATCGCCATCACCGAGTTCCTCGGTGTGCGCGAGATCATCCACTCCCAGGAAGACTTCCGCGGCTTCGGCATCGCCGAGACGCTCGTGTTCGTCGCGTTCGGCTTCTGGGCCTTCAGTTTCACCATGTCCCGCGAATCGCAGCGGCTGGAGCGGCGCCTGGGCGTCGGCCAGCGCTGACCTGACCGACTTCTTCATCTCGACGAGGAGTTCCTCATGACCGACACCAGCAACCAGCCAGGCGCCGTCTTCGCCGATGCGACCCAGATGATGGGTTCGTCGGGCGAGGTGATGATCGAAGTCGACGGCGTCGACAAGTTCTTCGGCGACTTCCAGGCCCTCAGCGGCATCAACATGAAGGTCGGCAAGCAAGAGGTCGTCGTGGTCATCGGCCCGTCGGGTTCCGGCAAGTCGACGCTCATCCGCTGCATCAACCGCCTCGAAGAACACGATCGCGGCCGCATCGTCGTCGACGGCATCGAGTTGTCGAACGACGTGCGGAACATCCAGGAGATCCGCCGTGAAACGGGCATGGTGTTCCAGAGCTTCAACCTGTTCCCCCACCTCACGGTGCTCGACAACATCACGCTCGCGCCGCGCCAGGTGCGCAAGACCCCGAAGGCCGAAGCCGAGGCGACGGCGATGGAACTGCTCGAGCGGGTGAAGATCCCCGACCAGGCGCGCAAGTTCCCGGGGCAGCTCTCCGGCGGTCAGCAGCAGCGTGTGGCGATCGCCCGCTCGCTGGCGATGCGCCCGAAGGTCATGCTGTTCGACGAGCCCACGTCAGCGCTCGACCCCGAGATGATCAAGGAGGTCCTCGACACGATGAAGGACCTCGCTCAGGAGGGCATGACCATGATCTGCGTGACCCACGAGATGGGCTTCGCCCGCGAGGTCGCCGACCGCGTCGTGTTCATGGCCGACGGCCAAGTCGTCGAGGTCGGTACGCCCGAGCACTTCTTCGAGAACCCGCAGGAAGAGCGCACCCGGCTGTTCCTCAGCCAGATCCTCTGATCGATCCCCGCACTGGCCCATCACGCGGAGTAGGTTCCCACCACACGTTTCGACGTAAAGGGGACACCATGATTCGTGCACTGCTCGGCGCCATCGCCATCTTCCTGATCGCCACCTTCCCGGCCACCTGGCTGCTGATGCTGTTCCTCGGCAACCTGGGCGTTGGCATGGGTTACTGGGGCACGCTCCCGCTCGGAGTCTTGGTGTCGGCCCTACTCGGCGGCGTCACCTCCCCCAGCTTCGTCGTCAAAGCCTGACCGTTACAGCTGGTGTCAGACACCAGCTGTAACGCGCGAGCAGTCGCCCGAGGCGCAGACGGCGAACGCCGTGGCGGAACAGGGTGATCGGACCGTCTTCGCTCACGACGAAGGCGACGATGTGATCGCGGTCCCATGTGCAGCGCGCAGCCGACCGGTTGCGCATCCCACTGTTCATCGTCACTGCTGCCCCCAACTCGACCGAGCTCCACAATCCGACCGACAGCGACGGTGAGGGCAGCGATGCGCTGTGGTCCTGACCGTGATCGTCGTGTGGCCGCCGATGCGGATCGCGAAGTGGGCGATCGGCCTCGTCGTGGGCTCCTGGTCTTCGAACGCTGAACCTCACCGATCGATCTCATGAGGTTGTTGCGTCTCGGCGTCACGCAACCTCACGAGATCGGAGTGGGCGGGTCAGGCGGGTTGGGCGGCTTCCCAGGCGGCGGCGAGTGCGGCGTAGCGACCACCGAGTTCGACCAGCTCGTCGTGTGTTCCGAGCTCGGCGAGGCGACCACCGTCGACCACGGCGATGCGATCGGCTCGCTGCACCGTGGTGAGCCGGTGGGCGACCACGATGCTGGTTCGACCGCTCATGAGCCGATCGAGAGCCCGCTCGACGATCAATTCGGTACCCGGGTCGAGGCTGCTCGTGGCCTCGTCGAGCACGAGCACCGCCGGATCGACCAACGCCGCCCGGGCCAACGACACCAGCTGGCGCTCCCCCGCCGACAGGCGTGAACCACGCTCACGCACCTCGGTGTGCAGCCCCTCCGGGAACGCGTCGAATCGTTCGAGCGCGCCGATCGCCTCGAGCGCGCTGCGGATCTCCGCGTCGGTCGCATCGGCGCGAGCGATACGGATGTTGTCGGCGATGGTGCCGCCGAACAAGAAGCCCTCCTGTGGCACCACGACCACTCGCTCTCGGAGCTGAGTGAGCCGTGCGTCGCGCAGGTCGACGCCACCGAACGACACCGACCCCTCGGTCGGGTCGTACAGGCGGGCGACGAGCTTGGCGACGGTCGACTTACCCGCGCCGGTTGGGCCGACCACCGCAAGTCGCTCGCCGTCACCGACGACGAGATCGACGTCGCTGAGCACTGCCTGCGACGTACCCGGATAGCGGAACCCGACACCCGTGAGCGCCACATCGCCCCGCTCGGGGAGCTCGTCGGGCCCGTCGAGCAGGTCGGGTTCGGTGTCGAGGATCGTGAAGAGCTTGTCGAGCGAGGCGGCTGACGACTGCACGGTGTTGTAAAGCTGCGACAGCTGCTGCACGGGCTCGAACAGCTGCGCCAGCAAGAGCACGAAGGCGATGACGGTCCCGATCGTGACATCGCCACGCTCGACCAGCCACCCTCCGATTCCGATCGCCAACGCCGTGGCGATCACACCGGCCGCTTCGACCAGTCCGAAATACCACGTCGATACCCGGATCGAGTACCGATGCGACTCGAAGAGCGCCCGGTTGGTGCGTGCGAACCCCTCGGTGCGGGCCTGCTCCTGGCCGTATGCCTGAACGATGCGAACCCCGGCGATGTTCTCCTGGAGCGACGCCAGGTTCTCACCGACTCGCTCGCGAACCTCCAGGTAGGCGGCATTGGAGTCACGCTGGAACTTCCGCGAGGCGATGATGAGCACCGGCATCACCAGCAGCGCGACGATCGTGAGCTGCCACGACAGTGCGAGCATCAGCACCAACGCGATCACGATCAGGAACACGGCGGCGACGAACTGCAACAGCCCCCACTGCACCAGTTCGGCCATCGACTCGATGTCGGCGGTCATGCGCGACACGAGCACACCCGACTGATACCGGTCGAAGAAGGCGAGCGACTGCCGCTGGATGTGATCGAACACGCGCACGCGGAGGGCACGCAGAAAGCCCTCGCCCGCCCGGTTGATGAAGATGAACTGTTGCCGGGCAGCCAGGTAGGCGATGATCACGATCACCACGTAGGTGCTCGACGCCAGCGCCAACGCTCCACGATCGGCCTCGGCGATGCCCTGGTCGATGCCGAACCGCACCATGACCGGGCCGAGGAGCACACCGAGCGTCGAGATCGCGACGAAGCCCAGAGCAGCAGCGATGGTGCGCCGGAACGGCCGAGCCAGCCGCGCAGCTCGGCGCAGCACCTGCTTGGCCTGTTCGGCGTCGAGTCGTTCGTCGTCGGAGACCGACCCCATCCCGAACATCAGCCGAGCCCCTCTGGTGCGTCGGGCTCGTCGGGAGCACCCATGGCGGCGAGCACGTCGCGATAGGCGGTGTTCGTGGCGAGCAGCTCATCGTGACTGCCGCTCGCTGCGACCTGCCCATTGGCGAGGAGCACCACCCGGTCGGCGAGTGCGATCGTGCCAGGTCGGTGAGCGATGACGATCGTCGTGCGCCCCTCCATGACCGTGGCCATGGCCGCCCGGATCTCGTGCTCCTTCGACGGGTCGACCGCCGACGTCGCGTCGTCGAGCACGAGCACCCGCGGGTCGGTGATGATCGCTCGCGCGATGGCGATGCGCTGCCGCTGGCCACCTGACAGCGAGAAGCCGCGCTCGCCGAGCTTCGTGTCGTACGCCTCGGGTAGGCCCATGACGAAGTCGTGCGCACCGGCCAATCGGGCAGCCTGCTCGACCTGATCCTGCGTGGCATCGGGCGCTGCGAACGCGATGTTCGCCCGAACGGTGTCGTGGAAGAGCAGGGTGTCTTCGAATACGACACCGACGGCCTGCCGAAGCCGCCGCAGGTCGAGCTGGCGGACATCGACATCGTCGAGTTCGATCGACCCCGACTCGACGTCGTAGAAGCGGATGAGCAAGCGAGCGATGGTCGATTTGCCCGAACCGGTCTCGCCCACGATGGCCACCGATTCCCCCGCCGCCACGTCGAGCGTGAACCCGTCGAGGACCGGTTTGGCCAGGGTGGCAGCAGGCGCAGCTGCGCCGTCGACCGCCTCGGGAGGCGACGGCACATGGGTGTCGAGCGGGTCGTAGGCGAAGCGGATCGATCGGAACGACACCGCCCCGCTCGGCTCGCCCTCGATCTTTGCGGGCAACGCCATCGGGCGTTCGGGACTCTGCACCTCGACGGCAACCGAGAGGATCTCGTCGATGCGGGCCAGCGCAACTCGCGCTCGCTGGGCCCATGCAAGTGTCATCCCCAGCATCCGCAGCGGCCACACGAGCAGCGCCACGTAGACGTTGAACTGGACGAGCTGGCCGATCGTGAGGTCACCGTCGATCACGCGATTGCCGCCGAACCACAGCACCCCGAGCAAGCCGATCTGTGGCAACAGCTCGATCATCGGCAGGAACTTGGCCCGGATTCGGGCCGCAGCGATCGATGCCTCCCTGATGTCGTCGGCCTCGACCCGAAGTCGTTCGGACTGCACCGGTTCGGCGCCGAAGCCCTTGATGACGCGGACCCCGCCGACGGTCTCTTCGACCACCGTGGCGAGCTCGGCCTGTTCGGCCTGCACCCGCTGGATGGCGGGGTGGATGGTTCGGGAGAACTTGTTGCCGACGATCTGGATCAGCGGCAGCGAGGCGAGGGCGATCAGCGCGAGCTGCCAATCGGAGATGAACAAGATCGTGACCACGCCGAGGATGAGCGCCAGGTTCGCGAGCGTGATGGGAACCATCACGACGAACATCTGGACCTGGTTGAGGTCGCTCGACGAGCGACTCATGAGCTGCCCGGTCTGAGCCCGGTCGTGGAAACCGACGTGGAGCGAGAGCAAGTGCTCGAAGATCCGCTCGCGCAGCCGGGCCTCGGTCCAGCGAGCCTCGCGGAAGGCGTAGTAGCGACGGAACGACGTGAAGAGCCCGGCCACCACGCCGGCCAACCCGATCAGGCCAGCCCACATCCACAGCCGGTCGTTCTCACCGATGCCGCGGTCGATGCCGAAGCGAACCAGCGTGGGCGACGCGATCTTGCCGAGCGTCCACCCCAGCCCGATGAGTGTTGCGATCGTCAGCGCCCGCCGCTGCGTTGCAAGCGTCGAGCGAAGCAGCCCCCACTGGTCGGTTCGCGCACCCCCGCCCTCGGTCGGGCCGTTCCCGCCACCGGGGCGCGCCGCGTCGGTGTCGGCGCGCTCGGTGGAGTCGGCGACAGTCATCGATTCGGCCGGTCAGCCCCCGAGCAGTTCGCGCACCCGGTCCTTCGGGCGCCCGATGATCGCTTTGGTCGGGGTGACCACGACCGGGCGTTGCAAGAGTTGCTTGTGCTTGACCAGGATTTCGACGATCTGATCGTCGGTGGCGACGTCGTCGTCGGTGAGCTCGAGCTTCTTGAACTTGGAGTCACGGCGGACCAGGTCGGTGGCCGGGTCTTCGAGCTTGGTGATGATGTCACGGAGCGTCGCCTCGTCGGGCGGCTCCTTGATGTACAGCACCACGTCGTGCTCGACGCCCAGTTCTTCGGCAATGCGCACGGCATTGACGGAAGAGTTTCAATGCTGGTTGTGGTAGATGATGACATCGCTCATGCGGGCAGGTTACGCCCGTGTCATCCGACCCGCCGCATCGACTGGGGAAGGGAGGCTTCTCCGAGGATCCGCCGCTCAGTCGCGGGGTTCCACCGGGATCAGCTTCCCGGTGTCAACGTCGTACACGAACCCAGCGATCGCATCACGTGACTTCAGGAAGGGGTTGGCGCGCAGCCGCTCGATCGACTGACGCACGTCGTCGTAGGGGTCGTCGAACGACTCGAACGACCACGCGGGCTTCATACCTGTCTCGTCTTCGAGCTGGCGCTTGAACTCAGCTTCGTCGAGGCCGTGAACGCCGCACTTGGTGTGGTGGATCAGCACGATCTCGGTGGTACCGAGCGCTCGCTGCGAGAGGCACAGTGAACGGATCGCGTCGTCGGTGACCACCCCACCCGCATTCCGGAAGATGTGCGCCTCACCGTTCTTCAGACCGAGGAGGGCGAAGATGTCCATGCGGCTGTCCATGCATGCCACAACTGCGAGCTTTCGACGTGGCCGGACGTCCATGCCGGCGTCCGCGAACTCCGAGGCGAAGCGGTCGTTCGCCTCCAAGAGCTCGGATGCCGTGGAGTGAATTGCCTCATCGAATGTTGCGGCGCCGTCATGCATCATGTGGTGAGTTTGACAGCCCGACCCTTCGAATCGCAACCTGACTCTAGAAATCGAGTTCTAGAGTCAGTCGGTCATCGCTTTCAGGAGGTCGTCGACGGTCTTGCCCTGCTCGACGACATGCCGCATCGGACGGTCGGTGAGGAGCACGTACTCGTTGCGTCGGCCGACCTTCCGGCGCTCGATGTAACCGGCCGCTTCGAGGTCGTTGACGATGTTGAAAACCGAACGCTCGGTGATGCCGACGAGGTCGCCGATGTCGCGGAGACGGAGTTCGGGGTTGCGGCGGAGGCAGATCAGGACGTGGCTGTGGTTCGTGAGGAACGTCCACGTTCCGTCGTGCTTCGCGCCAGCCGCGGCGGGGGACGCGTCGGTGGTGCCGTCGGCGTCACTCATGGCCAGCTTCTGAACAGACCGCGACCGGGTGATCGTCGAGGACGGTGGCGATCGCGGCATCGGGGCCTTCGGCGGAGCGGATGGCGAAGAAGTGTCGTCGCTCAGCCGCCGACAAGCGAAGGCCTGCGCCCTTCAGGCGGTGCAAGAGCTCCCGACTGCCGACCTCGATGGCCCCCGCGGCGATCATGTCGTCGCGGTATTCCTCGGGGATGTCGTAGTGATCGCCTTCGAACCCCCGACGGGGAATACCGACCTCATCGGCGAACTCGATCAACTCCCCCAGACTCGTGTCGCTGATCATGTGGCACCAGCGTCGTTCGCGGTGCCACCAAAGCGGATCGTCGATCAGGATGGCCACCATCAGAGTGTGGCAGACCAGCCACCGGATGATCGGGGGGAGGATGACACACTGCAGGGGTGAGCGACCACGCCCTCGAACTGCAGATCGCCTGGCAGCGCCACGTCGCGCCCTCCACCGACCTCCTCGATCGGGTCATCGCCCGGCACCGAGAGAAGCATCGCCGCTACCACAACGTGGCCCACGTGGCCTGGGTGGTCCGCAACGTCGAGACGCTCGCCGGCGATCTCACCGCAACAGATCATGCCCTGAGCGACGAGGCGCTCGCCGTCGCCGCCGCCTTCTATCACGATGCGGTGTACGAGCCCCGCTCCCCCGCCCGTGCCAACGAACGAGCGAGCGCCCGGCTCGCACGACGTGACCTGGCCGGGATGGGTTGGGACGAGCAGCGCGCCAATGCCGCGGGCGACATGATCGAGGCGACCGCCGACCATCTCGACCCTGCGTCTCCCGAGGTCGCCGTGCTCTTCGACGCCGACCTCTCGGTCTTGGGTGCCGACCCCGCTGGCTACGGCGACTACACCCGCAACGTCCGGGCCGAGTACGCCCACGTCAGCGACGACGACTGGCGTTCCGGCCGCTCCGAGGTGCTGGAGCGGCTTCTCGAGCGGCCGACGATCTTCGCAACCGAGCCAGGGCGAGCCCGGTGGGAGGAGCGAGCCAGGGCAAACATCACCGCCGAGCTCGAACTACTGCGCTCTGGCTGAAACCCATGCTGCAGCTCCGACGCGGTGCTGCCACGATGAGTCGATGCCGGAGAACCGCTTCGTGGGCGATGTCGCGCGCCGATACGACCACGCGCATGCGGCCGCGTTCGCGCCCGATGTCGTCGAGCCGGCGGTCGACCTGCTGGCCGAGCTGGCCGCCGGCGGACCCGTACTCGAGTTCGCCGTGGGTACCGGCCGGCTGGCGTTGCCGCTCGCAGCTCGGGATCTCGATGTCGCCGGCATCGAACTGTCGGCCGACATGATCGCCGAACTCCGCAGGAAGCCCGGCGCTGCCGAACTCGTCGTCGTCGAGGGGGACATGGCGACCGCAGCCGTGCCGGGCCGGTTCACCCTCGTGGTGCTCACCTTCAACACGATCGGCAATCTCGCGACCCGGGTCGAGCAGGCCGCCTGTTTCGCCAACGCTGCCCGACATCTCGTCCCGGGCGGCCGGTTCGTGATCGAAGTCGGAGTACCGACGAGCGCGTTGGTCGACGACGGAGTCCGGGTCTTCGCAATCGATGATGACTACATCGGTCTCGACGAATTGATCGACTCCGACGCCCAGCTGTTTCGGTCCCGTCACCTCAGACGTGCCACCGACGGCCGCTGGGACGAGTTCTCCCATCCCTTCCGATTCGTCGGCCCGACCGAGCTCGACGAGATGGCCACAGCCGTGGGTCTCCGGCTCGAGCACCGCTGGGCCGACTGGCAGCGAACCCCCTTCACCGAACAGAGCCGACGCCACGTGAGCGTCTGGACGAAGGGTCCACCGACATGACCGAGTCCGCCCTCGGGGTCGACACCAACAACCCCGGCGGCGCGTTCCAGCTCTCCACCTCGATGGGCTTCGAGCTGCAGCAGTACGAGGCGGTGCACACGAAGCCCGTCGCTCGCTGACCAGCAACCGTCGAGGCAAGCGACGCCCGGTTGATGGCCGATCGCGGGCGGCCGGTACGGTCGCCGCATGCTCGATCGGACCGATCATGTCGTCATGGTGAGCGGCGCCAACCGCGGCGTCGGCCTCGCCGTCACCCGCCGCCTCCTCAGCGGCGGCTACCGCGTGTCGGCTGGTGCCCGAAACGTCGATGCGCTCCGATCGGCACTGGCGGACGAACTCGATGATCTCGGTGACGCAGCATCCGACCGGGTCCTGCTCCACGAGTACGACGCGCTCGCCGCCGGCTCCGACGAGCAGTGGGTCAGCGCCACGGTCGAGGCGTTCGGTCGGCTCGACGTGGTGGTCAACAACGCCGGCATCCTCGACGAGAACGACCTCGAGTCGTTGTCGATGGAGGCGCTCGACCTGCTCGTCGACGTGAACGTGAAGGGCCCGCTTCGGATGACCCAGCTCACGCTCCCCCACCTCCGAGCCTCGGGCGCTGGTCGGATCGTCAACCTCTCGTCGCTGTCGGGGCTCCGGGTGAAGGGCACCTTCGCCCCCGGCTACGCCATGACGAAGCACGCCGTGATCGCCCTCGGTGAGGCCACCAAGAACCTGGCGTGGGATGACGGTGTCCGGGTCACCGCCGTGTGCCCCGGCTTCATCGCAACCGACATGATCGACCACCTCGGCAACGACCCCGACACGATCATCGATCCCGCCGATCTCGCCGAACTGATCGCCACCACCATCGCACTGCCGAACAGCGCGTCGGTCGCCCAGCTGGCGGTCAGCTGCCGCCCCGAGTCCCACTTCTGACCCGAGCCACTCGCCCGAACGTCTCGTGAGGTTGTGTGCTCGGTGAGTTCCACGACCTCACGAAATGAGCGCGGCCGAGGTCAGACGTTGGCGGAGGTGGCGTGGGTGTTGCCGTATCGGTGCACCCGCCACTCGGCGATGGCGTAGGCGGAGCACGCACCGGCGGCGACGAGGCCCATGATGCCCATCGACCAGCGGAGGCCGATGACCTCGGCGACGAGGCCGAGCGGGGCGGCGGCGATGCCGAACCCCGCGAAGCTCAACATCAGCAATGATTGGACCCGACCGCGGTGCGACTCGTCGGACATGCCGAGGGCCAGCGTGTTCGACAGCGACTGATAGCCGGTGGTGGCTGCGCCGACGAGTGCGGTGACGGCGAACGCCATCCAGAAGTTCGGCATGGCGGCGAGCAGGATGACGAAGAGCCCGAACAGCACGCCCGAGATGATCATGAGGCGCTGGGCGTCGGGACCATCGGCACGGCGGGCGAGCGACGCAGCGATGGCCACGGCGCCGATCGAGCTGGCACTCATGAGCAAGCCGACCGATCCGTCGCCGAGGTCGAAAACGTCTTTGACGAGCGCCGGGACGAAGGCGACGTAATTGAACCCGAACATGATGACGAAGAACGAGCTCAGCACCAGGCGCCTCAGGTGCGGGTGGTGGCGGACGTAGCGGACACCGTCGGCGATCTGGCGGAACGGCCCATCAGTGTTGGCCATCGCTTCATCGGTCGGCTCGCCGGGAGGGCAGCGAGCGATGAGCACGAAGGCGACGACGGAGAACGCGGCGGCGACGAGGTAGGCGCCACCGACCCCGAACAGTGCCCAGCCGGCGAGTACGCCGGCGAACGACGGAGCGAACACCCGGGTGCCGTTGAGGCTCAGCATCGAGAGCGTGATGGCGTTGCCGAGCTGGTTCGCGCCCACGAGCTTGGCCGAAAACGCCACGCGTGTCGGGCCGTAGAAGCCGAAGGCGACGCCCTGCATCACCGCTGCCACCAGCAGCATCCAGAACTGAATGACGTCGGCGACCACGGCGAAGCCGATCCCTGCGGCGCCCGCTGTGAGCACGATCTGTGCGACGAGCAGCACGGTGCGATTGGGCAGCCGGTCGGCGGCGACGCCGCCGAGCGGCGTGGCGATGAGCATCGAGAGGCCGAAGCAGAGGTAGACGAGCCCGAGGGCACCTTCACGCTCGGTGAGGTCCCAGGCCAACACGCCGCGCAGAAGGAACTGCATCTGCACGGCCATGAACGACGCGGAACCGGCGAAGAACAGCGTTCGGTACGCAGGGATCTGCAGCGACGAGAACGTGCTGTTGCGAGCGGCACGATCGCTGCCAACAGGCTCTGCCGGGGCGGACTGCTCCTGGGGCGGGGTCGCCGGCGCAGCGTTTGCGTCGGCCTGCTGACTCACCCGCGACGGCGACGGGGACGGCGCCGGACCGGCACCGGAATCATCGCCGGCTCACGATCGCGCTCACCGGCCGCGATGGCGCCAGCAGCTGCTGCTGCGGCTCCGGCGGCGATGATGATCGTGATCAACACGTGGTCGACCGTATCGCACACCCAGCGCGGCGCACGGGTTCGGCTCGGAGTTCACGCTGTGTTCCCTGCCACCCACGATTCGGGAATACTTGAGGCCATGTCCGACCTGCAGACGATGCCGTCACCCGATCTCGACGTCCTCACCGATGAGGAGACCGAGACCGAGGAACCGACGCACGCCCACATCGTCAAGACCGCTCCGGGCGAGAACGCTGCGGCGAAGGTGATGGAGGCCAGGGTGATGGGCACGCCGATCGAGGCCCTGTGCGGGTTCGTGTGGGTCCCATCTCGTGACCCGAAGCAGCTGCCGGTGTGCCCGAAGTGCAAAGAGGTGTACGAGATGTACCGCTTCTTCAACGACGGACTCAACGAAACGCCCCGCGACTGATCGTCGCAGGGCGTCTCGGTTCGGCCAGGGCCGGCCAGGAGCGCTGAGCTTCGCCTCGTCTGAGGTCAGCTCGCCTCGGCCAGTTCAGCGGCCAGGTTCGGGCCGTCGAACTCGTCGAGGCCGTTGTCGAGGTCGAGGATGAAGGCGAGCGTCGCTCCGGTGCGGGCCGAGAAGATCGCCGGGCCCTCATCACCGAACATCGGCGGCGAGATGCGGAACTCGGCGGGCTCCCCGCCCATGTTGGAGATCTCCTGGCGGCTGCCGACGGTGGCCTCGCCGGGCTGACGGCCGAGTTCAGCCGCCATCTCGGTGGCGAGGTCGTGGTAGCAGAGCAGGGCCGACATTGCGCCCGAAGCCGCCTCGTTCGTGTCGTACTCGGCGACGAAGTAGGCCAGCTGGAGCCCGCCTTGCTCGGCAACGCCACGATCGAGTTCGGCGACCGGCTGCGGGATCTCGGGCCCCATGCAGTTCTCACGCTCCGGGGTCTCCCACGGGGCGACGATGGCGACATCGGTGGCGACCGGCTCGAACGCCAGCGAGGCGGGCTCGCCGAAGGTGACGGTGACGACCTCGGTGCTGCCGTCGGCGTTGACGGTCTCCTCGACGACGACTTCCCGGACCGTGCCGAGCTCGCCGGCGCGGGCCGAGTCGCTGTTCGACGTCGAACCGCCCGAGCACGCGACGCCGACGATGGTGAGTGCGCCGGCGAGAGCGGCGAGCTGGATGCGGGTGTTGCGCTGGGTGGTGGTCGTGGTGAACATGGTGAGCTCCTCTGGAGATCGAGGCGACGTGCTGTCGCCGTGGTGTGATCCCACGATCGAGCCCGAGCGTGAAAACGCCGTGAAACGCCCAATTCCGAGGTCGGGGTACGGGGCCCGGTTCAGCCGTCGTCGGCGAACCAGCGGCGTTCGACCTCGGCGGCCGCCACCTCGTCGCCGGCCGCTCGGTGCAGCTCGGCCAGTGCGTCGTAGTGCGATCGCTGCCAGGGTTCGGCCGCGATGAGCGCCTCATACGCACCGACGCGAACGGTCACGTCGTCGCCCGGGCCGGCTTCCGACCCGACGAACGCAGCGGCGGCCGAGATGAGGGAACGCTCGACGCGGCTCGCGAGCTCGAACCCCCACTCGGTGCTCGCCACCTCGGCGGCCAGACCCGGTTGCAGGCGACCGAACGCTCGACTCGGGTCAATCGACTGTTCGGACTCTGCGAGATCGAGGTCGGTCGTGGCATCGACGACGAGGATGTCCTCACGGGTCTCGACGAACGCCGACGGCTCTCCCGCCGGCCGATCGGGCTCGAGCACCTTGCGGATGTCGCGCAGCGCAGTGCGCAGCAGCGTGCGTCCCTTGTCGGGGCTCCGGCCCGGCCAGATCTCCTCGACCACCTGCTCCCTCGTCATACCCCGCTCGGCGAGTGCGAGCACGGTGAGCACCTCGAGGGCCTTCTTCGACTTCCACCCATCACGACCGACGGTTCGGCCCTCGACCTGTACCCGATGGTCGCCGAGGATCTCGACGACCAGCCCTGTCGCCGCATCAGTGTCCATCGCTTCGACGGAGTGGGAGGGCAGGACGGCATCGAGGAGTTGTTCGATCGCGGCATAGCCGGTGGCGCGTAGATCGCGCAGGCGACGGGCGTCTCGATCGTGGCGGCCGCGGTCGCCCGCTGTGCGTGACACCCGCTCACGAATCAGCGCCCCGTGGACCCGACCGAGGCGGTGGCGAGCGCCGAGACGCCGCTCCAGTTCGTCGGCCACCACGATGGCATCGTCGGCGCGCCCCTCGGCCAGTGCGACCCAGGCGTGCAGCGGCGCGGCTGCCGCCAACACGTCGCCACCCTCGTCAGACGCTGCCGCGTACGCCCCGGCCGCAGCGGGCTTCGCCACGGTGACGTCACCGCGGGCGAGCGCCAGCAGCGCCGCCACCGCACCGTCCCAGGCTGACGAAACGGGAGCAGCGTCTGCACGCAGCTCGCCGTCAGCTGCCGACCCGTCGAGCACGGCGAGCTGGGCGATCAGCCACCGGATGTGCGGTGTCTCGGCAGCCGCCTCGGCGGCCGCTCGCGCCCCGACGAGGTCGCCGAGCAGGAACCGGGTGGTCGCCAGTTCGCCCACGACCCGCTCGCGGAAGGCAGTGTCATCGCCCGCCGAGCGGAGCGCGGCCTCGAATGCGGTGGCGGCCGCAGCGAGTTCACCGCGATAGGTCTCGACCGACCCGAGGGCGAGCAGCGCCTCCCGACGGGCGTCTTCGGTCGTCGCCCGATCGACCCGATCACGTGCGTCGGCCAGCGCCACGTCGACTTCGACGGTCGCCTGACCGGCGGCGAGGACCGGCGGAAACCGTCGGCGCAGCTCAGCCGGCAGGCGGTACAACCAGGTGAGCGCTCGTTCGACGCCGATCGTCGACAGGTGCTCGGCCAACGTGTCGGCCGCATCGTCGTGCTCGCCGGCGTCGAGGAGTAGCTCGATCGCGGTCGCCGGGTCGGCGGGCGCGACCAACGGGGCCGTGCCACGCCGGAGCACCGCGATGCGTTCCCTGTCGAGGCGACCGCGCCAGAGCGCAGCCGCTTCGTCGGCCATCACCGCGTGATCGCCGTGATCGACGAGCAACGCCGTTGCGCCGACCGCCGCGTTCCAGTCGACCGACAGGTCGAGCAGCTCGAGTGACGCCGGCGTGACATAGGGAACCGAGGCGGCGAGGTCGAACACCTCGCCGAGCTCGGGCGATGAGACAACGAGCTGGTCGAGCATCGCTCCGAGCGCCGACGGAGCGGCTGCCGACGGATCACGTTCGGCCGCAGCGAGCGCCACCGGCCACCCACCGGTCGCCTCGAACCATCGGATGGCATCGGCTTCGGTGCCTCCGGCCGCCGTGAGCAGCGTCGTGGTCTCGACGAGATCGAAGGCGAGATCACCGGCATCGACCACCACCAGGTCGCGGGCGGGTACGAGGCCGATCAGACCGGCGGGCCGTGCTTCCGACGCCACGACGATCCTGGCGCCAGCGGGGAGCAGCGCCGCCGTCTCGGCCAGCAAGCGGTCGATGTCGGGATCGGCGGCGAGGTGGTGATCGTCGACGACCAACGAGAGGGCTTCGGGTTCGAGGAGGTCGAGGAGCTGCTCGGCGAGGTCGAACACCCGATGTGCGGGTTCGAGTTCGGCCCCGACTGACGCCGCAGCGACGGCGACAAGGTCGGGAGCCCGGTCATAGCCAACTGCCAGACGACACCACGCTCGACGTTCGCCCGCGAGTTGCTGGGCAGCGGTGGTGACTCCCGAGCCGGCGACACCGGTGACGACCACGACCCGAGCACCGCCGGTCAGGTCGGCGAGGCGCGGTCGAGCGAGCGCGCCCGACAGTGAGGCGGGACGGCTGAGCAAACGAGGCGGCGCACTCATCGCTCCCGAATCTACGCCTGCCGCACCAACTGGGGTCTGACCCCGGTTGGTGCGGCTCGTCTACGCTCGGGGCGGATGTCGGGAGAGGATCTGAGCGGACGCCGCCTCGGCGGCTTCGAGCTCGTCGAGCCGCTCGGCGCCGGGGCCTTCGGCACGGTGTGGCGGGCTCGTCAGCTCCGCCTCGAGCGCGATGTGGCGGTGAAGGTGCTCGACCCGTCACTGGCCCGCGATCCGAGCGCAGCCCGCCGGTTCGAGCGAGAAGGGCGCTCGGCGGCGGCCCTCGATCATCCAGCGATCGTGCCGGTGTACGAAGCGGGCGACGAGGACGGCCTCTACTTCCTCGCCATGCGACTCGTCGACGGCGAGACCCTCGACGACCTGATGCGGCGCAATGGCCCGATCGGGCCTGACGTCGCTGCCGACCTGTTGGCGCCGGTCGCAGCCGCACTCGATCATGCCCACGCGGCTGGGTTCGTGCATCGAGACGTGAAGCCGTCCAACGTCTTGCTCGAGGGCGACCAGGTGTACCTGTCGGACTTCGGGATCGCCGCACTCACCAGCGAGCTCGGCAGGTACACGACCGGGTCGATCGGCACGGCCGAATACATGGCACCCGAGCAGTCGCGCGGCGACGTCGATCACCGCGCTGATCTCTACGCACTCGGCTGTGTTGCCTTCCAGGCGGTGGTGGGCAGTTCGCCGTTCGATCGCGGCGACATGGTCACGACGATGCTGGCCCACTCGACCGACGACATCCCCAGCACGGGCGACGCCGACCTCGACGGCTTCTTCGCCGTCGCCTTGGCCAAAGACCCCGACGGCCGATTCGACTCCGCTGGCGAGCTCATCGACGCACTCCGAGTCATCCGCGGCGGTGAAGCTGCGATCGGGGCGTCCATGGCATCGGAGTCGATGGCTCCTCCGACAGACGACCGATCCCGGCTGCCGATCGCGATCGGCCTGGTGGTTGCGATCGCCCTCGGACTCGTCGCGGTGTTCGCCCTCGTGGGTGGCGGAAGCGACGACGATGCCGACGACGGCCCGCCCGACGAGACCCTCGACACCGCAGTGGCGACGAGCGTCGCGGACGAGAACACGGACGACGACGAAGACGACGGTGGCTCCGACGACCAGACGGAAGACCCCGGCCGCGATGTGGCCGACACGACGGTCGCACCGACCACCACCGAGCCTGCAGCCGCCCTGGTCGACGGCGGCAACGTGGTGGTCGGGACCACGCTCGGGTTCGATTCGCCGAACCCGCACGCCGATCTCGACACCGCGACCGTGCTCGCCGAGTGGGTCCTCCCCGTCTTGTTCGCCGTCGACACCGATCTCAACGCCGTGCCCAGCCTCGCAGCCGGCGAGCCGAGCGTCGATCCCGACGATCCACTCGCGATCACCTGGACGATCCGGGACGATGTCGCCTGGGACGACGGATCGCCGGTCACCAGTGCCGATGTCGCAGCGACATACGCCTACCTCTCCGCACCCGACACGAACGCCACCAGCCTGCTGCTCTATGCGTCGGTTCAGGCCGTCGAGGTCGTCGACGACACCACCTTCCGCGTGCTGCTCAGCGAACCGCTCGGCGGGTACCGGTTGCTGTTCTCGACCATCCATCCGGTCATCCAGGCCACCGCGTGGGACGCTCATCTCGCCGCCGGCGGAACCGCCGCCGACTTCCTCGACGAAGGTGTCGGCTTCGCCGCCGGGCCGTACCGCGTGGCCACCAACGACGCCCCGGGTGAACTCACCTTGCTGCCGAACCCCGGCTGGACGACCGACGAGGGCCCCCGCCTCGACCGCATCCGCTTCACCCCGTACGACGATGCGCCGGCGTTGGTCGACGCACTCGATGCTGGTGAGGTCGACATCATCTGGACCGACGACCCCGGACCCGGCGATGTGAACGACCTGCTCGCGATCGACGGGGTCGAGGCGCAGATCGCCGGCTCCGACCTGTCGAGGCAGCTCACGTTCAACACGGCTCGGGCACCGTTCAACGACCCGGTGGTCCGCCAGGCGGTGTCGGCGGCGATCGACGTCGCCTCGATCGCCCAGACGGTGGTCGGTGGTACCACCCAACAGCCGGCCACACCGCTCGAGAGCCTCGTGTACCTGCCGGGCCAAGACGCCTACCAGCCGACCTTCGTCGGCATCTTCGACCCCGATGCCGCTGAGGTCGCGCTCGACGCTGCCGGGTGGGTGCGTGGCGACGACGGGGTTCGCTCCAAAGACGGCGTGCGGCTGGAGTTCGACGCGATCCTGAGCGCAGCCTCCGATGACGTGGCCATCGCGTTGGTCGCACAGTCCGACCTCGACGCGATCGGGATCGAGATGAACGGCATCCCCTTGGGCTTCGAGGAACTGGCGGTGCGGCGCGACTCGGGCGACTGGGACCTGTATCTGCAGCTCCGCCTCTTCAACAGCGACCCGGTCGCCACCCGGCTGGTGTTCGGTGTCGACGGGTGCCCGAGCTCCCTGCCGACCTGCGACGGCGTGGGTGTGAACTTCGGCGCGTTCACCGAACCCGAGGTCGAGACGCTGCTCGATGCCGCAGACCTCGAGACCGATCCGGATGCACGAGCGAAGCTGTACGTCGACATCGACGAACTGCTCGCCGATCGGGCCGCCGCGCTACCGCTGTTCGTGCTTCCCGCGGTGACCGCGTTCGACGCGTCGCTCACCGGTATCGAGATCGCCCCGAATCGAGGCCCGTTGGCGAGCCTCGATTCCTGGGCGTTCCTCGCTTCGTAGCGCAGTCGCCGGTTTCGAACCTCTCCGACCAGGGGTTTCGCGCTGCGGCGCTCGTTTCTCACGCCCGTTCCACGGTCCCATCAGACGCTGTGGTCGTTCCCGACAACGACACACGAACAGGACCGACCAATGAACCGCATCACCGCTTCCATCACCGCTCTCGGCACCGCCGGCGCCATCGCCCTCGGCGGCCTCTTCTTCGCCCCCAACCCGGCCCCGGCCGATTCGGCCCCCGGCACCACGGTGCCGATCGAACTCAACGAGATCACCAACCGGCCCGTGCATGACGGTGAGGTCACCACCACCGTGCGCAAGGTCGTGTACGTCAACGGACAGGCCCACGCCGATCAGGCGATCACGTCGAACACGACCCGCAAGTTCGACGTGAACCTGCCCGACGGGGAGTACCTGATCCGTACCGACATCACCGCCAACTCCGATCTGCGGAACGTCGACGACATCGACAGCACGTCGCCCGTGCCTGCTGGCTCACGCTGCGGCGACAACACCGACTGCATCTGGATCGTCGTCAGCGGCAACACCTGGTCGCTCAAGGTCGGCGGGGCTCAGACCCACTCGACCGCCGAGTTCCGCCTCGACCGGCCGGCGCCCGCCCCGACCACCACGGTGCCGCAGACTCCCCCGCCCACCACCCAGCCGCCGACGACCGTGCCCGACAACCCGCCGGCCGAGGCGACGAACCAGACCGTGATCGTGTCGGTCTGGGACGACACCGATGGTGGAGCCAACGCCCAACCCGAACCGGGCGTGACGACCTTCGTGATCTACCAGCTCCCCGACTCGCAGGTGCCGTACACCAGCGCTGCCGTCACCGACGCCCAGGGCCGAGCCACCCACGTGATCCCGGTCGGGACCTACACGACCTCGATCGTGCCGCCCGCCAACCATCGGGTCACCCACACGCCGGCCTCGGGGCCCCACCAGCCCGACACGAGCTCACCGATCATCTGGACCTACGCCGTCGCCGAACGCCAGGCGCCGCCCACCACGATCGTGATCGAGCCCGAGGAGCCGACCGGCGGCATCACGACCGGCTCCCAGACCCCGGTCGAGACGGTGCCCGAGCCCGAGCCGACCCCGGAGCCGCAGCCACAGCCCGAGCCGACCCCCGAGCCGACCCCCGAACCGCAGCCCGAGCCGACCCCCGAGCCGAACATGGGCTGCGACCACAGCGACGACCCCGAGATCCAGGCGCTGCTCTGGATGAACGACGGAGCGATCCGCTGGCTGGTCGACGGTGAGCTGATGACCCTCTGGCCCGAGCCCGGCATGGCCCCGGTGCGGGTGTGCCTCGACGCCTACCACCGCCTCACCGAGCTCGGTCTCGACATCGACTACTACACGACCTACTGAGCACCGGGTACTCGACGCCGGTGACCTGACCGACGGGAACCACGAGTCGGGCCGCAGCCTCCGGGTTGCGGCCCGACTCGCGCGTCCAGCCGCATATCGTGCAGGCCGTGTCCGGCGACGAACTCCGCATTCGCAAGGCCGTCCGGGCCGTGCTCACCACACCCGACCACCGGGTGCTGCTGTGCCGGTTCGAGTTCCCGCAGCGCCGAACGGTGTGGACACCCGACGATGGCCCGATGGGCGGCCCGGACGTCCGAACGGTGTGGGCCCTGCCCGGCGGCGGCATCGACCCCGGCGAGTCGACCATCGAGGCGCTGCACCGTGAGCTCCGCGAGGAAGTCGGCATCGCCCACCACGACCCGGAGTACGTCGTCGGGCCGCACATCTGGTCGCGTCGACACATCATCCCGTTCGCCAACGGTGAGTGGGATGGCCAAGACGACACCTTCTTCCACCTGCCCGTGATCGAGCCCTTCGAGCCCCGCCCAGCGCTGTCGTGGCAGCAACTGAACGACGAGCACATGTACGAGCTGCGCTGGTGGACGATCGAAGAGGTCGCACAGGCGACCGCTGCGGCTGAACAGACCGGCGTGGTGATGGCACCGCGCCAGCTCGCCGGGCTGCTCGCGACGCTGCGTGACGACGGCGTGCCGAGCGACCCCATCGACACCGGCATCTGAAGCAAGGTGTCTGACTCACCGCACGATGCGCAGCATCCGAGGAGTGTCTGACACCGCAGCGGATGTGGGAGGCTCGAGGGCGTGAAGATCACCGACGTGTCGACGATCGTCATCGGCAATCCACCGCCTCACCACGGCGGCAAGTACTTCATCGTGGTCAAGGTGACGACCGACTCGGGCGTGGTCGGCTGGGGTGAGATCTACACCGCCTCGGTCGGGCCGTTCGTGGTGGCGGGCATGGTCGGCGACGTGGCCGACCGTTGGGTGATGGGCCACGACCCGTTCCGCTCCGAGCTGCTCGTTCGTCGGATCATGTCGTCGGGCTACTCGCTCCGACCCGACCCCACCATCGGTGCGATCGCCAGTGGGATCGAGATCGCCTGCTGGGACATCGTCGGCAAGGAGATGGGGCGGTCGGTCGCCGATCTGCTCGGCGGGCGGGTGCACGACCACCTGCGCACCTACACCTACCTCTACCCCACCGGCGATCTCCCCGACGTCTACACCGATCCAGCCGATGCTGCGGCACGCGCGGCCCAAGAGGTCGAACTCGGGTTCACGGCGCTCAAGTTCGATCCGGCCGGGCCGTACACGGCGTTCGACGGGCACCAGCCCAGCCTCGACGACATCGGACGTTCGGCTGCGATCACCCGGGCGATCCACGAGGCGGTGGCGGGCCGAGCCGACTTGTTGTTCGGCACCCACGGTCAGTTCACGGCATCCGGTGCGATCCGGTTGGCGAAGGCCATCGAGCCGTACGACCCGCTCTGGTTCGAAGAACCGACCGTCGCCGATCAGCCAACCGAGATGGCGAAGGTCGCCGCCGCCACGTCGATCCCGGTCGCGACCGGCGAGCGCCTGAACGGCCTGTCGGAGTTCGGCGCACTCGCCCGGCATGGCGCCGCGTCGATCTGGCAGCCCAACCTCGGGCGCTGCGGCGGCATCGGCACGGCGAAGAAGATCGGCGCGCTCGCCGAGGCGTTCGGCTGCCAGGTGGCACCACACCTGTACTCCGGACCGATCCTCGGTGCGGCCAACGTGCAGCTCGCTGCCACGCTGCCGAACTTCCTCGTGCTCGAGTGGATCCGCGACGGCAGCGGCTTCCACAGCGACCTGCTGGAGGGGCAGATCCGCTGGAGCGGCGGCCACGTGACCGTGCCGACTGAGCCGGGTCTCGGGGTCGAGCTCGACGAGACGGTGGCGGCGCTGCATCCCTATGTCGACGACGGCAACTGGGACGACCTCCACCTCCAGATGCACCCCGACCCCATCCGCTGAATCAGAGATGTGCCGGGTACATCTCTGACGCGGCCGTAGGTTGAGGCGATGGCATATGTCGAGCCGGAGTTCTTGCCGTGGGACGGGCAGCGGGTGCCGATCACGTTCGTCGGCGGCTACCTCGGTGCGGGGAAGACCACGGCGATCAACGAGGTACTCACCGTCGCCCAGCGACCGATCGCCGTGATCGTCAATGACGCCGGCGCGATCAACATCGACGCTGCGCTCATCAAGGGCTGCGACGGCGCCTCGATCGAGCTGACCGATGGCTGCGTGTGCTGCACCTCGATCGATGACATGGGCGCTGCACTCGACTCGATTCGGGCCCGGCCCGAACCGCCCGACCACGTCGTGATCGAACTGTCGGGGGTGGCCGAGCCGGCCAACGTCATCCCGTGGGGCCACTCAGCGGGTTTCCTGCTCGACGGTGTGGTGATCGTGGCAGCGGTCGACCAGCTGCTCGACGACGATCTGCCCGGCTGGATCCGCGCGCACCTCGAAGCTCAGATCGCTGCCGCCGACCTCCTCGTCCTCACCAAGGGCGACCTCGCCGGATCCGATGCGACGGCAGCGGCTGAGTCCCGGCTCGCCGAGCTCGCACCGGGCGTACCGGTCATCGACGGCAGCCTCGGCGGACGTGAGCCGGGCGCGCTCGGCCGGTTTCTCGCGCTCGGTGGCCACCACGATCGGGGCGCCGCCGCAGTGCCGGGCCCATCGCTGTTCGATCTCCACACGACCCACTTGGTTCCGATCGACGGCCCACTGCTCCGATCCGAACTCGACGAGTTGCTCACATCACTTCCCGATCGGTTCCCCGGCGAGCGCATCGCTCGGGCGAAGGCGGTGGTCGAGGTCGAAGCCGGCGTACTGGTGCTCGCCCAGGTGGTCGGCAGCCGTGTCGAGGTGACCCCGCTCTTCGACACCGAACGCCAACCCACCACCGACCTCGTCGTCATCACCGTGACAGCTGGTGTCAGACACCAGCTGTAACGATCAGCGGAAGTCGCGGCTCGCCGTCTTGCCGGGGAGGGGCAAGGGTGAGAGGTGGTCAGCGACGATGTTGATGACGCCTTCCAATCGTTCAAGGCGGCCGCGGATGAGCATGGCCGGTGCACTGCGGGCGACCGACGTGAAGCGTTCCCAGCAGCCCTTCGAGATGACCACGTTGATCAGGCCGAACTCGTCTTCGAGGTTGAGGAACGTGACGCCCTGCGCCGTCATCGGGCGCTGACGGTGGGTGACCACACCGGCCACCCGCACGATCGATCGGGGTTCGGCCTCCCACAGATCTTTCGAGGTGAGCACCCCCAGCTCCGACAGCTCCTGACGAACGAAGATCGTCGGATGTCCCTCGGGTGACACGCCGGTCGCCCACAGGTCGGCCACCGCCTCTTCGACCGGGGTCATGCCCGGCAGGCGGGGGGCGTCGGCACCGGTGACGATGCCGGTGAGCCGACCCGGGCGTGACTGGGCGACGGCGCCGACGGTCCAGAGCGCCTCACGCCGATCGAGGCCGAAGCAGTCGGTGAACACCCCGGCGGTGGCCATGGCTTCGAGGTTGGCGAGGGTGAGATCGGGGACCCGCCTGACGAGGTCTTCGGCGTGTTCGAACGGGCCATTCGCATCGCGTTCGGTTTCGATCGCTTCGGCGAGGTCGGTGCCAAGGGTTCGCACCGACCCCAACCCGAGCCGCACCGCCAACCCCTCGTCGAGCCGCTGATCGACCTGTTCGGCGGTGGCGAAGCCGTGGGTGATCGGCTTGGCGACCGAGCCGAGCGACCCCTCGCACACCTCGAGCGTGACGTCGGCACCCGACACGTTGAGGTCGGGGGTGAGCACGGCGACGCCGTGGCGGCGGGCGTCTTGCACCAGCGTGTGCGGCGACCAGAACCCCATCGGCTGCGCCTTCAACAGCGCCGCACAGAACGCTGCCGGCTCGTAGTGCTTGATCCAACTCGAGGCGTACACGAGATAGGCGAACGACACCGAGTGCGACTCGGGGAAGCCGTAGTTGGCGAACGACTTCATCTTCACGTACAGCTCGTCGGCGATCTCGCCGGTGATGCCGTTCTTCGCCATGCCGTCGTAGAGCCGCTGCTTCAGCGCTTCCATCCGGCGCGCCGAGCGCTTCGATCCCATCGCCTGGCGCAGCTCGTCGGACTCGGCAGGCGTGAACCCGGCGACGTCGATCGCCATCTGCATCAGCTGCTCCTGGAACAGCGGCACCCCGAGCGTTTTCGCCAGGCTGTTCTCGAGCAGCGGGTGCAGATAGGTGACCGGTTCCTGGCCGTTGCGGCGCCGGATGTACGGGTGCACCGACCCGCCCTGGATGGGGCCAGGCCGGATGAGCGCCACCTCGACCACCAGGTCGTAGAACTTGCGCGGCTTGAGCCGCGGCAGGGTGGCCATCTGGGCGCGCGACTCGATCTGGAAGACCCCGACCGTGTCAGCGCGGCAGAGCATGGCGTACACGTCGTCGTCTTGCGGGAGTCGGGCGAGGTCGATCTCGTAGCCGCGGTGATCACGTACGAAGTCGACGGCGTAGTGGAGCGCCGACAGCATCCCGAGCCCGAGCAGATCGAACTTGACGAGGCCGGTGGCGGCGCAGTCGTCTTTGTCCCACTGGAGCACCGAGCGTTTGTCCATCCGGGCCCACTCGACCGGACACACCTCGATCACCGGCCGGTCGCAGATGACCATGCCGCCCGAGTGGATCCCGAGATGCCGCGGCGCGTCTTCGATCTCGGTCGCCAACTGCAGCACCTCGTCGGGGATCGTGTGGTCGTCTTGCGCTGCAGTGGCAGCCACGTCGCCCCAGGCATCGACCTGCTTCGACCAGGCGTCTTGCTTGCCGACCTCGTGACCGAGCGCCTTCGCCATGTCACGGATCGACGAGCGTGACCGATACGTGATGACGTTGGCGACCTGGGCCGTGTGGTGACGGCCGTAGCGCCCGTAGACGTACTGGATCACCTCCTCACGTCGGTCGCTCTCGATGTCGATGTCGATGTCGGGTGGGCCATCACGCTCAGGCGAGAGAAACCGCTCGAACAGCAACCCGAGCGACACGGCGTCGGCGGCGGTGACCCCGAGGGCGTAGCAGACCGCCGAGTTGGCGGCACTCCCCCGCCCCTGGCAGTAGATGTTGGAGCGGCGGCAGAACTCGACGAGGTCCCACACGATGAGGAAGTAGCCAGCGAAGTCGAGTTGCTCGATGAGGGCGAGCTCGTGATCGATCGTGGCCCACGCCCGAGCCCGCAGCGAGAGGTCTTCGTGAGCCGGTGGTCGGTCGCCATAGCGACGGCCCGCACCCTCGGCGACCACCTGGCGGAGGTACGCCATCTCGCTCATGCCGGGCGGACAGGGGAACGGGGGGAGGTTCGGCGCCACCAGCGACAGGTCGAATGCGGCGGCTCGGCCGATCTCGGCAGCGGTTTCGACCACTCCCGGGTAGCGAGCGAACCGCTCGGCCTGCTCGGCCCCCGAACGCAGGTGCGCCCCGGCCCCAGATGGCAACCACGGGTCGATCTCGGCGAGGCTCCTGCGGGCCCGCACCGCTGCCACCGCCGTGGCGAGCTTGCGCTGGGCGGGCGTGGCGTAGTGGACGTTGTTGGTGCAGACGCAGGCGAGGCTCAGTTGTTGGGCCAGCTCGTAGAGGGCGTCGTTGCGAGCTGAGTCGCACGGGTCGCCGTGGTCCCACAGCTCGACCACCACTCGGTCACGGCCGAACGCGGCGACGAGCTTGTCGAGTTCGTGAGCGGCAGCGTCGATGCCTCGCTCGGCCAGCGCCTTCGGCACCGACCCCTTCCGGCAACCGGTGAGCGCCCACACGTGCCCGGCACACCGGTCGACGATGTCATCGAACGCGAACCGCGGTGCGCTCTTCTCCCCCGCCAGATGACCCTCGCTGATGGCACGTGCCAACCGGGCGTACCCCTCGGGTCCGTCGGCGAGGAGGAGCAGATGGGTCCCGGCTGGATCGGGTGCGTACGCATCGGGCACCAGACCGGTGATGATCTGCTGGTCGGTGTGGGCCTCCGACCGAGCGACCCGCCCCTGGAGCAGCCGACCGGCGCGGTCGACGGTGAGGCCGATCTCGGCACCGAACACCGTCTTCACCCCGACCTTGCGGGCCGCCTCGGCGAACCGGACCACCCCGTAGAACCCGTCGTGGTCGGTGATCGCCAACGCTTCCAACCCGAGCCGAGCTGCCTCGACCGCCAACTCCTCGGGATGCGACGCCCCATCGAGAAACGAGAAGTTCGAGTGAGCGTGCAACTCTGCGTATGCCGGCCCTTCCAGGGGAGGCGTTCCAAGGCCACGCAGGCCCTCTTGGCTCCCTTCTGCGCGGGGCTGCAAGTCCTCGGGCACCTCGAACGGTTGACGCTTGCGACCCCAGGCGGGGCTGTCGCCGCCAGCGTTCCACGACAGCGAGCCGGGGGCGCGCCCGTCTCGACGCGTGTCACCCGACAGCGTTCGTTCGAGGTCCTTCCAGCTCCAGGACGGGTTGTTGAAGCCCATCCCCCACATCATCGAACATATGTGCTACGAACACAAGTTCGACTTCGCTCACCGGTCGAGAGGGTGGCGGTACTGGATGGAGGCGACGGGGTCGGAGAGGATCGATCGGCCGTTCACGACGGGGCCGTCCCACCACTCGATCAGTTCCTCGTCACCGACGCCGCACGTCCAACCGTGCCGTTCGTAGAACCGTCGCGAACGTGGTGTGTCGCGCATCGTCCACAGCACCGCCCGCTCGAAACGCTGCTCGAGGTGACCGAAGCAGCGCTCCATCAGGGCGTCGGCGACGCCGCTCCCCCACACGTCGGGGTGGACGTAGAACCCGAAGATCTCCCCGCACGCGTCGTCGACATGGTTCGCCTCATCGGCGAGGCCGACGTGGCCGAATCCGACGACCCGGTCATCGAGTTCAGCGATCCAGACCTCCTGCTCCTCGTCGGCGACGTACCGTTCGCCCTCGACGATCATCCGCCGCCACCCGGCACGCCGCGTCTCGGCGAACGCCTCGTCGCCGAGCACCTCGTCGGAGATCACACCGCGATACCCCACGCGCCACGAAGCGACATGCAGCTCGGCGACGGCGACCTCATCACCGGGCCGCACCAATCGAGTCGAGATGACCGCCATGCCCCATCGTGGCAGCCGCACCGAGGCACGTACCACCGAGTTTCGAGCTCCCCCGAACACGACGGCGGCGATCGTCAGCGCGTGAACGCGGACAACTGCCGCCAGACGGTCTGCGGCAGAACACCCCACCATCACAGGGACAACTGCCGCCACCTTGCTGGCGGCGGAAGATCCCATGATCCTGCAGCAGAGCACCCCGCTCCTGCGGGGACAACTGCTGCCGGATCAATGAGCGGGGCGGACGGAGCGGAGACAGCCGGCGACGCCGTCGTCGGCCAGCTCGATCGCGCCGTCCCAGCTGAACCAGTCGATCTCCTGACTCTCACCCTCGGGCGGGGCGGGGTCGGCATCGCCGCCGTCGATCAGGTAGCGAAGGTCGAGGTGGGTGTGGCCGCGACCACCGGCGTGCACGTCGACGTGGAGCAGGACCGGAGCACCATCGGCTTCGAACGGGCCGGCGAACGCCACGGCGAGACCGGTCTCCTCCTCCGACTCACGTAGCGCCGCCCCCCAGGGCGTCTCACCAGGGTCGACGTGACCGCCCGGCTGCAACCAGAACCCGAGCCGCTTGTGCTTCAACAGCACGACACCCCGCGGGCCGACGACGATCCCCGACGCCGTGACGTGCACTGGGTCGGCCTCCTGCGAACAGGGGTCACTGAGCTGGTCGTACGCCTCGACGAACCGCTCGATCGACACCCGCTCACGCTCATCGACCGGTGTTCGTGTCGTGACCTCACGACGAATCCTGGCTCGGAGCCCATCTTCCATCATCAACTCGGACAGTACCGGCGGTTTGTTCCTCAAGTTCTCGTTCGGGTGGACCGATACATGATCAACCTCCCAGACACGACTGACCCGGTGGCGGAACCGGACGGAACGCTCATGGAACACGACACAAACTCTTCATCACGGATCTTGGTTGCGGTGGACGACCCCGACCTCCGACGCGTCTGCGTTGCTGGCCTCCGGGCCGCCAACTTCAACGTGAGCGCCCCCACCGACGGTGATGCGGCACTGATGCTCGCCGAATCATTCTCCCCAGACGTCTTCGTGACCGATCTCCGCCTGTGCGGTCCCGACGGCAAGCCGCTCCACGATCGCCTCCGGTCGACCTCCGAGCAGTACCTGCTCTGCGTCGCCTACGACGATCAGCCGCGAGTTCGCACCTCGGTACTGCTCAACGGCGCCGACGACATCATGTCAGCCCCGATCCACGCCGACGAGCTCGCCGCTCGCTGCCAGGCACTACTGCGCCGCCCGCGCCGCGCCACCCAGGAACGCATCGAGTCGAACGTGGTCAACACGCTCCAACTCGGACCGCTCATGGTCGACCTCGGCCGACGCGAGGTACGCGTCGACGACCACGAGGTCCAGACCACCCGAATCGAGTTCTCGCTGCTCGAACAACTCTGCCGCCGACCCGCCGAGGTCTGCACCCGCGAAGATCTCCTCGACGCGGTGTGGGGTCCGCGCTGGGTGGGTGACACCCACGTCGTCGACGTGCACCTGTCGAACCTCCGTCGCAAGCTCGACAAGGCATCGCCCGGCCTCAAGGTGATCCACACCGTTCGCGGTGTCGGCTTCCGCCTCGCAAACGACGTAACCGATGCGCTCGAGATGCCAAGCGTGCTCGCCCGTCCGACGGCCTGAACCCGCACCCTCGAGCGGGCGCCTGAAATCGCCCCCAGGCAGCGCCCTGCTCGCACACTCGAGGTGGGTCGCCAACCCACTGAATGACGATGCACCGAGAGACCACCCGCAAGATCGCAATGGCCATCGCCGTGATCGCCGTGGTCGCGCTCGTGGTCGCCGCACTCGTGCCACCCACCTGAGCTGGCCATGCTGGTCCGCTCGGTGTCGGACACTCCTCAGTCGCTACGCGTCCTGCGGTGAGTCAGACACCTCGCTCTTGCTTCAGTCGTAGCGGGCGATGACCCACCAGCGTCGATGCTCGGCGACCACGAGCACCGCTTGGTCGCCATCCTCGTCTCGTTCTTGATCACCATCACGGCCGAGGACCATCTGGAATCGAGCCAACCGCCGATGCCGGGCCGGTTCCCACCAGCGCTGATCGAGCGGCCACGGACCCGCCCAGGCTCGAACCGAGCGCAGCGAACCGCGCCGCCACCCCTCGGACGCCCCACCGAGCAGCCGATACGCCCCCGCCGGTGACGCCGACACGACGCCGCGACCCGACACCTGGACCATCACTCCGTGCTCGTCGACCACCTCGATCGGGACGGGCTCGGCATAGACCGTGGCCGGCGACGGAGGCGGCAGCGACCCCGGCCAAGGTGCATTGGCCAGTTCAGACTCGTCGGCACCACCGCTTCCGCTGGCACGGGTCAGCACCGATGCCCGCGGCCCGGTCGACGACCCCGTTCCGGTGACCGACACGAAGCCGGGGAGTGCCGCCACTCCCGCTCGTTCGGCTCGCCCGTCGAGGTCGACGGTGGTGGCCGGCACCCACCGATAGCGCTCAGCGGGGAGGCGGCCTCCCTGCCACACCGGCACGGTGACCGCCCGCTCAGAGGTGAGCGTGGTGAGACGAGCGATCGCCGCACCGGCTCGACGATCGGCATCGGACTGGCCACCCCACAACCCGAGCTGTACACCCTGGTCGGCGATGATCTCTTCGGGGATCAGCCGGACCAATGCGACCCCGGCGGTGATCTCGCCCTCGCTCCCCTTCGGGAGCCGCATCCAGGCGTCGAGCTGCCAGCGGACCCGCTCGACCATGGCCGCCGATGTCAACCCGGTCGATCGATACCACGACCGTTCTGATCGCTCGCCGTGCTCGGTCTCGAACTGCACGACGAGTCGGGTGCACACGCTCCCGACCGCAGCGAGCCGGGCGGCGACGTCGTCGGCGAGTTGCTTGGCGACGAACACCACCGCTTCGGACTGAGCGACCGGGTCGTCGAACATCTTGGTGACCCGTCGTTCGGGTGGCGGGTCGTCGGTGGTGGCCGGCCGCTCGTCGAACCCAGCCGCCAGACGTCGCGCATGCACACCAGAACGTCCGAACCTGCCGAGCACGTCGGCATCGTCGAGTTCGGCGAGCTGACCGAGCCGGCGAAGTCCGAGACGGGTGAAGAGATCGACGAGATCGGCATCGGCCTCGCCGAGGGTCTGCAGCCATCCGATCGCCAACGGCGCACAGAACGCGGGTGAGCCACCGGGCTCGACCACGACCGGTACACCGCGCCGGGCGGAGAGGCGCGCCGCCACGCTCGCCGCGAACCGCCCATCGGCCACACCGACACCGACCCTGATGTCTCTGACTGCACTCGCCCCTGCTGCATCGGCCTCGCCACCGGCTTCGACGCCGACCTGACCTCCGAGCGTCTCACCGACGAGGGCGACGAGCCGTCTCGCCACCGCCTCGTCGCCGCCGAAGTACCGCGACGGGCCGCGGACGGCGAGTGTGATCCAGCCGGGCTCGATCACGTCGAGCCGAGGCGCCATGTCGGCCACGGCCCGCACCACCCCTTCGAACTCGCGGGCATCTCGGGTCGGGTCGTGTTCGATCAGTTCGATCTGCGGACAGCGCGCCTGGGCCTGACGACGCCGCTGCCCGATCACCACACCGTCAGCAGCCGCTGCCTCGGTACGGGCCACCACCCGATGACTCCGCAGCACCGCTGCCGGCTGATCGGAGCCGTACCCCGCAGCGACGATTGGCCAGTCGGGACACCACACTGTGACGAATCGCTCGGGCTCGACAGCGCCGGAGCGTTCGCTCAGCTCGATGCCCTCAGCCGGGCCAGCCGCCGAGGACCCGGACATCAGACAGCCAGACGGAGGTCGGGGCCCGTTGCGCGCTCAGCTCCCGCGTCGGGCAAGGCGCGCAGCTCGAGTCGCTGACCGGCAGCGATCAGTTCGAGTTCGCACGACGCAGGGTTGGGCTGGCGGCGCCCGGTCGTCTGTGCCCGCAGTTGCCGACGGCTGATGACCCCGTGACCATGACCGAGCCCCTCCCAGGTGCTGCTCGCCCTCACCGACACATCGATGGGGACGGCTCCGGTCGGTCCGACCACGATCATGATGGAGCCGCGCTGCTGGAGCCGGGCGGCCAGCGAGCGGAGTCCGGCGGTGGCCCGTCGCGCTCCCTCGGGAGTTCGCCACACCGCCGGCACGGCGGTGAGCACGATGTCGAACCCGTCGACAGCTGCTGCCATCACCTCGAGCCAACGCCGACCCGAGTCGGCCGTTGAACCATCACGATCGACGACATCGTCGTCGCTGGGCACGCAACCTGAGCTCCCCGTGTCGACGCGAACCACCCGCTCGAGCGCGACCCCGAGTTCGCTCGCCGCTTCGACGCCGAACGTGTCGACGTCGACCACCGCCATCCATGCTCCGGCAACCACGGCATCACGCGCCATCGCCATGGCCACGGTGGTGCCACCCGACCCCGCACAGCCGTGGACGCGCCCTCGAACGAGTCCGCCATCGGGAAACAGCGGGCGGAGCGAATCGTGAACCGGCAGCAGTCGTTCCCGCGCCATGCTGGTCGGCGCGACACGCTCGCTGAGCTCGGCGAGCACGTCGTCGAGGGTGCTGCGAAGCGATTCAGGGGTGAGGTCTGCTGCGAGTTCCACCACCTCGAGCGTATCGAACACCTGTTCGCCGCTCAACCGGAATCTGACGACACTGAGCTACGCGACCAGCACCCAACTCGGCCGACACTCGCGTCAGTCGCCCGCGGCCAGCCCCTCGTCACGTACCCGCGGTCGACTGAGCGGAAACCACTCGTCGAGCAGTTCGTGCATCTGTACGCCGGTGACGGCGTGGGCGTCGGCACCGAGTTCGATCGCTGCGTCGTGTCCGCCGATCGCCCGGCCGCCGACGACGATCTTCACGTCAGGCCGCTCCTGCCGCACCAGGGCGCAGCTTTCGGCGGCCGACCCCAGATTCTCCTCCGACGTGATCGACAGACCGAGAGCTCGGACCTCGACGGCGGCGTTGAGCGCGACGACGAGCGATGCGGCGGGCACGTCGGCACCGAGATCGGACACCTCCCATCCCCGGATCCGCAGCAGGTCGCTCACGATGGCGGTCGGGATGGCGTGCGTTTCACCGGCGGGCGTTGCGACGACCACCGCACCACGCACCCTGCCGCGACGGGCGAAACGATGTCCGAGCTGGCCGATGACCCGCATCGCGATACCACTGGCGCGATGCTCGAGCGCCACGTCGATGTCGCCGCGCTCCCATCGCTCACCGATCGACACCATCGCTGGGCCGATGACGTCGAGGTAGACCGAATCGAGGTCACGCCCCGCCGACATCGCCGCCTCGACCACGCCCCACGCACCGCGCGAGTCACCGGCGACGAGACGGGACTCGAACCGATCGGCCCAGGGCGCGTCGGCACTGCGGGCGGGGCGCGCCGACGCCCCGGAACCGTCGTTGCGATACTCACGGAAGTCGTCGAGGTCGGCCGTTTCGACGCGCCACGACCCTCCGATCTTCTCGGCGTGCAGCAGCCCGAGGCGGACGTAGCGGTACGCCGTCATGTAGTGAACGCCGAGCGCGTCGGCCGCTTCCTGCAATGTCATCGATGACATCAGGGCATCGATGGTAGACCGCAGAAGTCCGACACGTCACCATCAACTGGTGATTCCTGACTCCCGATCCACAATTCGGGAATCAGCGAGAGGCCCCTCGACCCGATGGTCGGCTGACCCGCGGCGAGGGCGGATCAGCCCTTCTTGGCGTTCCAGCGCTCGCGGGCCTCACGAGCGCGCACGAGCAGGTGCATCGGCACCTTCTTCGCCGCCTCGGCGAGCGCCTGATCACCGCCCGCAGCAGCAGCTTCAGCACCGTCGTCAGCGGCTTCCTCGGGCTGAAGATCTTCGAAGGTCGGAGGTTCGACCCCGGGCTTCCAGTACTCGTAGAGGTGCACGACGATGTCGGACAACCCGTCGGCATCGAAGCCCTTGTTGAGGTCGACCGTGACCATGTTGGCGTACACGTGCACGCCGCCGACCTTGCCGGTGGCGAACAGGCGGCGGGCGAGTTCATCGGACGGCGACACACCCACTGCGTCGTCAACCGATCGGAACCGCTCGTGGCCCTGACCGGAGAGCGTCCGGTTGAGTTCGAACCGCACCACGCCCGGCGTGGCACTCGGCTTCTCGGTGACGGCGACGAGCTGACCCATAGCGCCACCGAGGCTACTGCCCCACCCCCGAGACGAGACGAATCTGCCTGGGCCCCCACGCCGATTCGGTCAGCAATCCGATTCGGTCAGCACTCCTGGCGCCGAACCATCCGACCGGCGACGACGACGTGGTCGGTACCACAACGATCGGTTCGGTCGCGCCGGTTCGCCCGGTCGTGCCTGACTCGTCGGCCACCATCGTCACACACGTCAACGCCCCGGCGGGACGTCGAGTTCCCTCCAACTTGCAATCTCATGACAGCTCATGCGGACAGGGGTGGCGCTCCCCCGGTCCACCATCACCCGAGAGCGTCTGCCAGGAGGTCGGGAAACTCTTCAGGGGTGGCAGCGACGACGGTGGCGCCAAGCTGTGCGAGTGCCGCAGCATGGCCATGATCGTGGGCGGGCGCTCCGTCGTCGCTCAGCGCGAGCAGCACGATGACGCGCACGCCGGCCACCGCCAACTCGCCCACTCGTCGGCGCATCAGCTCGCCGTTACCACCCTCGAAGAGGTCGCTGATGAGCACGAGCACCGTGTGGTGCGGTCGCTCGACCAGCTGCTGGCAGAACGACAGCGCCGATGCGATGTCGGTGCCGCCGCCGAGCTGCACTCCGAACAGCACCTCGACCGGGTCGTGGAGGTACGGCGTCAGGTCGGTGACCGAGGTGTCGAACGCGGCAAAGCGGGTGCGCAGCGCCGGGAGCTGGGCGAGCACGCCGGCGAACAGCGACGCGTACACCACCGATTCGGCCATCGAACCGGACTGATCGACGGCGATCACCACGTCTTTGGCGAGGCTCTGTTGGCGACGTCCGTGGCCGAGGAGCTGCTCGGGCACGACGGTTCGCTGTTCGGGCAGATAGTGACGGAGGTTGGCGTGGATCGTTCGTCGCCAGTCGATGTCGCCCGGACGAGGATGCCGGGTCGCCGCGCCTCGGGCGAGCGCACCCCGGACTGCTCGACGCGTATGGTCGGCGAGTCGGGCCTCGATCTGGGCGAGCACCTGGGCGATGACGTGGCGGGCCGTGGCTCGGGTCTCGTCGGGCATCGCCCGGTTGAGTTCGACCAGGGTGGTGACGAGGGCGAGGTCGGGCTCGACCGACTCGAGGAGCTCGGGCTCGAGCAACAGCTGTTTGAGGTCGAGTCGCTCGACGGCGTCGCGCTGCAGCACCTGAACCACCGGCGCGGGGAAGTACCGACGGATGTCGCCGAGCCAACGGACCACGCCGGGTTGCGATCGCCCGAGTCCACCTTGGCGGCCGGCGCTCCGACGCCGTCCGGGCCCGCCTCTGCGTTCGTCTCGGTCGTACAGCGCTCCCAGCGCCGCATCGATGCGAGCATCGTCACCGGACAGGCCCGACCGGCCGCCATTGCGCTCTCGCCCCTCGCTGGCTCCTCGGCCGGTCTGCTGTTCGCCACTGGGTTCCCCGTCGCCCGCATCGTCGCCGGCCCCATCATCACCGACCCCATCACCTGGGCTCTCCCCCTCTCCCACCCGCGGCTCGTCGGCAGGCACTTCGGCCTCGGCGGGTTGGTCGGGGTCGACCGCATCGGCAGCGGCGCCGAGCACGAGTCTCCAGCGTCGATGACGTTCGGTCGGCGACACCTGCGGAAGATCGTCATGATGCATCGGACCCCCGCCCATCAGCCCTGATCTCCCACGGGTGCGAGGCCGAGCAGGTGCCGGACCGTGACGAGTGCAGCAGCTGCCCGTTCGTCGTCGACGTCGGCGCCGAAGCCGGTGACACGGCGCAGGTCGCCGCCGTCGAGCAGGGCCATCATCTGGCGTCGCTCGGCCGCCTCGAACCCGCCGAAGGTGCGCCGCAAGAGCGGAAGCACCGCGTCGAAGCCATCAGCGGTCAGCGAAGCGAGCCAACGGTCGACCACCTCGAGCAGATCGGTGTCGTGGAGCAACACGGTGCCCGACCCGGCGAGGAAGCCCTCGACGAACGCTGCACCCTCGGCTGGTGTGGTGCCTCGCGACAGCGCCTGTCCGAGCCGCTGGTCGACCTGCACGGCGTTCCACATACCTGCGTCGTGGAGCAGGCGGGTCGCCCGTCCCGAGATGAGGCCGTGTCGGTGCGGGTGCCGGCCGGCGAGCTGGATGAGCGCGTTGGGGAACGACCGGTGGCGGGCCTCGTGGTCGAGCATCGCGAGCGCGGTCTGCACTGCGGTGAGGCGCTCGACCATGTCGGTGGCAGCCTCGTCGGCGAGGCGATCGCACGCCGGAACCAAGCCGGCACAGATGCGGATGACGAGCCCGTCGAACACGGCCCGCAACGCAGTTGCATCGGTGGCGCGCACGTCGCCGTAGCGGAGGGCGTTGGCGAGGGGGATCGCAACGTCCATCAGGTGGCCGAGGTCGGGCTCGTTGGCGGCTCGTTCAGCGAGCCGCCGAACGCTTGGTTCGATCACACCGCCCAGGTCGGCGAAGAGCGCGAGTTCGAGCAGCCCGACCAGTTCGGGAAGCGACCCCGACGCCTCGACCGACTCGAGCAGCCGGGCGGTCGACCCCGCCTCGACCGTGGTGCCGTAGCCCGCTCGCTCGACGAGCCGGACCGACAATTCGGGTTCCCACGACAGCCGCCACGTCTCTCGGAACGTGCCGGATGAACCCCGGCCCTCCTCCGGCACGCCCCATGGCACGCCGAGGGCCAGGAGGCGATGGAGCAGATGCGACTTCTTCAAACCGGTGGGGGTGCGGAGATCGACCTCGACGATCGTGTCGTCGGCGCTCGGCTTCAGCCGAGCCGACTTCTGCAACTTGGCGAGATCGCGAGCGAGTGGCACCTGCGGCGCCTCGGGTGGAACCGAACCGAGCGCATCGCCGATCACCACCTCGGACAACACGAGGTCGACGTTGCCGAGTACCGCATCGGCGGCGTCGAGGACCTCGCCGAGGCCCGCTCGAGGCCGATCGCGCAGCGCGGCGAGCGTGTCGGCCAGCCGCGTGCCGGCGATGAGATGATCGGGCGACGCAGCGAGTCCTCGGGCTCGCAGGTGATGGGCTGCGCCGACGAAGAACCGTGCGACGCCATCGTCGCCAGGGTGGTCGAAGACATGCCGATACCAGCCCGGGCTGTCGACACCGGCTCCATACCCCGACCGGCTGGTGAGTCGTCGGTGGGTCCACGGCACCCACGCCGAAGCGGCCTTGGTCTTCTTCAGCCCGCGAAGCGTCGCAGCATCGGTACCGGCCTTGCCGCTCGCGAGCGCTGCCTCGTCGACGGCTGGCACGTGCCACGCCCCGCACACGACGACGATGGACTCGAATCCGTCCTTCTGCGCCGCTCTGATGGCGCGGCGCATGTGGGCCTCGCGTCGCGCCTCGGCGACCGACGGAAGGGTGCCCGCTCGAGCGGCGGCCATGGCGTCGGCCACCGCGTCGAACGCGGGCACGCCATCGCCACGGTGTTCGATGACGTCCTCCCACCAACGCTCGGGGTCGGCGTCGCCTGCGGCTGCCGCCAGCGCTCGCAGCGGGTCGGGAGGCGGGCCGTGAGCGACCAGCTCACCGGCACCCTCGTCGGCCTGCGTGGCGAACGTGATGGCGAGCGGTAGGTCGATGGCGCGAACCTCGACCTCGCGCTCGTTGGCCCATCGCACGGCCTGCCACTCGGGGCTGAACGACGCAAAGGGCGCGAACACCGCCCGCGCCGGATCGGTAGCGACGTAGCCGAGCAGCGCGACCGGCGGCACGAGGTCGGCGTGACCGATCCACGACAGCGCCGGCTGCGTGTCGGCTGGCGCCTCGATCAGCACGGCGTCGGGTTCGAGTTCGTCGAGCGCCTGCAGCACCGATCGTGCCGACCCCGGACCGTGGTGCCGGACTCCGAGCACGTGGAGCCGCCCGAGCTCAGCCACCGTCACCGCTCCCCCGTCCCCGTTCTCGTGCACGAGTGCGTGCCGGAGCCGCGAACACGTACCCGAGAACGACGAGGTGTGGGTCAGGCACGGTCGTCGAGGGCGGTGCAGGCGTCGTAGAAGTCGCCCCAGTCGGCTCGCTCGCGGACCACACCGTCGAGGTACTCGCGCCAGACGACCGCATCGTGGACCGGGTCGGTCACCACGGCACCGACGATGCCGGCTGCGACGTCGCCCGCGCCGAGCGTGCCGTCGCCGAAGTGGGCGGCGAGGGCGAGACCGTTGGTGACGACCGAGATCGCCTCGGCGGTCGACAGCGTGCCGGTCGGGACCTTGAGGCTCGTTCGCTGATCGGCGGTGACGCCCTCGCGCAGCTCACGGAAGATGGTGACCACGCGACGGATCTCGTCGGCAGCCGCCGGCACCTCGGGCAGGTCGAGGGTCGCGCCGAGCTCGGCGACGCGCTGCGACACGATGGCGATCTCGTCGTCGATCGACGACGGGAGTGGCAGCACCACGGTGTTGAAGCGGCGGCGCAGCGCCGACGACATGTCGTTGACGCCGCGGTCACGGTCGTTCGCGGTGGCGATGAGGTTGAAGCCCTGCACGGCCGACAGCTCGGCGTCGAGCTCGGGGATCGGAAGCACCTTCTCGGAGAGGATCGTGACGAGTGCGTCTTGCACCTCGGGCGGCATACGAGTGAGTTCTTCGACGCGAACGATCGAGCCGCGCTCCATGGCCCGATGGATCGGGCTCGGCACCAGCGCCCGCTCGCTGGGACCCTCGGCGAGCAACTGGGCGTAGTTCCATCCGTAGCGGAGCGTCTCTTCGGTGGTGCCCGCCGTGCCCTGCACGAGCAGCGTCGAGTCGCCGCTGATCGCTGCCGCCAGGTGCTCGCTCACCCACGTCTTCGCCGTGCCCGGCACCCCGAGCAGCAGCAGTGCCCGATCGGTCACGAGTGTGGCCACCGCGATCTCGATCAACCGACGCTGGCCGACGTACTTCGGCACGATGGGCATGTCGCCCGCCGAGCCGCCGACGAGGTACTCGACCACGGCCCACGGCGACAGTTGCCAGCCGGGAGGGCGCGGCCGATCGTCGGCGGCGGCGAGCGCGGCGAGTTCGTCGGCGTAGTGGGTTTCGGCGTGCGGCCGGAGCGCTGCCCGGGCGGTGTCGTCAGCCATCGGTGACGAAACTAGCGACACGGTGTCACACCGGCGGCGCCGTTGACGCGAGTCGTGTCGGCCGAGGACGGGTCATGGGATGGGCCAGAAGCGGGGAACACCTCCCCGGAACTGGCCCACACGCCCACGCCACGAACCTTCCGGGCCGGAAGCGGGGACCACGTCCCCGGAGGTGGCCCGATCAGCCGGCGCTGAGTTCGTCGAGCATGCGGTGCCGGGTGATCGCGAGGTCGCCGAGCACACTCGCCGTGCCGGCCCCGGCCGAGTACGGGTCGACCGCGTCGAGAACGGTCGCCAGGTCGGCGAGGCCGCTCGGCACCATACGGGCGACGAGGTTCACCAACACCCCGCGATGCGGCTGCCCGAAGTCGCCCTGCTCGAGTCCTGATCCGACGACCGTGCCCACCTCGGCGCCCGACGCCGACAGCAGCGCCGTGAGGTCGGGAGGGATCGGTAGCTCGGGAAGCTCGGCCAGTGCCTCGGGGTCGACGATGGCCTTCGGCTGCGTCGAGGCAAGATCGGGAAGGTGACCGATGAGCCAGTCGGCGAGCGGGCCAGCGGCGATACGAACGCGAGCATGACGAACGGGATCGCGTCGATGGCGACCGAGAGCGGTGGGCACGAGTTCGGGGGCGAGCCGCCAACCGTTGCCGACGAGGGTGAGCATCCACTCGTCGTCGAGCACCGGCCACGACGTGGTGATGTGATGCCATCGGTCGACGGCCGCCGGGACGCAGGGCGGGCGGTCGTCGTCGTCGGGTGGGGCGAGTGGGTCGATCATCGGCCCGGGCATGACGCCAGCTCGACGGATCGCCGTGCAGGCAGCAACATGAGCGAGCATCCGCTCGGACGGTGCCGAGCGAGCCGTGTCGTCGATGAGGTCGGCGAGGACGGGGATCGGTGCGGGCGGTCCGCGTCGGTCGGTGCCGAGCAGCGCGGCGGTGACCAGATCTCGCCAATGGTCCTCGACGCTGATCGCGATGTCGGGGGGCCGTGGCATCGGCTCGGGCGCCGTCATGCCGAGGCCACGAAGGACCGGTCGGCCCGCGGGCCGATGTCGACGGTTCGGTCGTCGGCGTGGATGGCCAACGGGGTGACGCCGTGCGGCGTCCACTCGATGGTGAGGTCGACCGGCTGCCCAGCGGACCGCGCGAGCAGCATCGCCAGCCCGTCGTCACCGCCCTGACGCTGGTCGGGCACGAGGATGGGCAAGCTGCCGGTGGCGTCGGCGAGGAACCAGTGGTCGCCCCGCCGGCCAAGTCGGGCACACACGATGGCTGGCACTCGCTCGAGCCACGGTTCGGCGGCGACCATGTGGCCGATTTCGTCACACGCCTCGGCCACCGACTGCGTCGGTGGCACTGCGTCGATGGGTTCGGCATGTCGGTCGCCCATCAGCGCTCGCAGGGCCGGCCCGGGATACCGGTGGAGGTCAGCTCGAACCGAGGTGCCGACGGTGAGCGACGTGTCGAGGCTCTGCTGGTAGGCGGCGAACGACAGCAGCAGCGCCCATCGTCCCGAACGCTGACCTCGCAGCCAGTGGCGCCGCACCTCGATGCGGTCTTCACGGGTGTCGCTGCGCCCGCACACCACCCAGTCGTCGGTGTCGGGCACGCCGGCGAGCACGTCGGCTCGCCGCACTTGCCAACCGACGGAGGTGGCAACGGCGTCGGCGAGCGGGCCGGGCAGCGAGCCGAGGCGGCGCCCTGCCTGGCTGAGCAGGTGGAGGATGCCGAGTTCGGCGAGCACGTCGTCGTGCCAGTCGGGGCTGGCCCCGACCAACCCAGCGAGTCGACGGATGCGGTTGGCGAGGCTGCCGGCCTGAGCGTCGACGAGGCGGGCAGCGAGGTCGTCCCACGTGGCGTAACGGGCGACCGACGGGTCGGCCAGGCCGGTACGGATCCGATCGTCGAGCCACCGGTCGAGCTCGACCAGCCCGGCGTACATCCGCTCGACCCGCTCGTCACGAGCCTGATCGCGTTCGTCGTCGCTCGGCGGCTCGGGCGCGGGTGTCGGGTCATCGTCGACTCCGGCGCCGAGTGCGGTCTCAGCCTGCTCCCCACCGTTCTGTTCGGGCTGAGGTTCGGATTCCGAACGTGAGGACGAGGAGAACGACGCAGCTGGCCGCTTCGCGATCCATGCCTCGACCGCACCCGTCGCCACCCCCGCAGGCACCTGCCCGCGAACCCAGAGCAGCAGGAGCGCCAGTACGTGCTTGCACGGCCGCTGCCGGCTCGGACACGTGCATCGCCATCCGACCGTGACGTGGTCGACCACCACGTCGTACGGTTCGGCGCCACTCCCCTGGCACGCGCCCCACACCGCCCGGTCGTCGGCCCCGAGGCCCGACCAGCGAGCGGATGCCGCGAGGGGTTGCGCTGCGGTGATCGCAGCAGCCCGCGGCGCGAGCGCCTCGACCTGCTCGACCGACCACGTACCCACCCGGCCGACCGTACCCCGCCCCTGTCACACCCGGCTCCGCCGACCTCCACCCCGCGATCTCATCTGGGGTCTGACCCCAGATGAGACGGGTGTCAGACTCGGGGCGATGTCGATGCGGGTGATGACGTGGAACCTGTGGTGGCACTTCGGCGACCACGAGGCCCGGTGGCCCCGCATCGTCGAGACGATCCGGAGCGTCGACCCTGACGTGCTCTGTCTGCAGGAGGTGTGGTCTGACGACAGCGGCGCCGACGATGCCCGGCGACTCGCCGACGACCTCGGGCTCCACGTCGCGCGCACCGACCCGGTCTTCTGGAACGGCCAGTCGTTCGGCAACGCCGTACTCTCGCGCTGGCCGGTCGAGCGGATCGCCGACGAGCGGCTGCCCCGGGCCGATGGTGAACCGTCGCACCGCCGGATCGTCGTCGCCGCCGTCGCAACACCGTGGGGACCGTGGCCCGTCGCGTCGACCCACCTCGATCACCGATTCGATGCCTCTGCCGACCGCACCGCACAGCTCCGCCGGGTGATGGAGTTGGCGATCCAGTGGCGCAGCGACCCCGAGCGCGACCTCCCGGGCATCGTGGGCGCCGACCTCAACGCCCTGACCGACAGCGACGAGATCCGCATGCTGACCGGACGCTCCCCCGGTGTGCCGGGCATCGTCTTCAGCGACGTCTGGGAGCAGTCGGCCGACGATGCCGCCAACCCGACGGGCGCCACCTGGGTACGCGCCAACCCGGCGAGCCACGAGTCGGCCTGGCCCGATCGGCGGCTCGACTACGTGCTGGTGAGCTGGCCTCGACCGAAACCGGTCGGTAATCCGATCCGCTCGTGGACCACCGGACGCCCCGCAAGTGACGACGAGGTCTGGCCGAGCGATCACCTCGCCGTGGTCGTCGACCTCGTCACACCGTCCTGAGCGGCAACGAGAGATCTCGACTCTCACCGGGCACGGCTGCTGCGACTCAAGTTTCGAGCACGTCTGTCCGAGGTCACTGCGTGGACACGGGCCGCAGATTCGCAACGGGGTGGCTGGCGATGGCTGCCCCGTTCGCAATCGTGGCCGATGCCAGCACACTCGCTCCCGGCGCAGGCAACATCGGCACGGCGGCGTGCAGTGGGGTCCTGCTGCGACCCTCGCCGTCATGACGATCGCCGAGCGACGACCGGCGATCGACCCACGGCTCTTCGCCGATGCGGCCGGCTACGCCTGCGACTGCCTGCGGAGCTGACTGGCTCTGCGGGTTCACTGCACGGTGCCAGACCCTCCTCGGATGCTTCGCATCCTGCGGTGAGTCAGACGCCCTGCTCTGCGTCCTGCGGTGAGTCAAACAGCCGATCAGGAGATCGTGACGGGCGTGACGGCGTCGGCCGACGACTTCGCGTGATAACTCGACCGAGTGAGCGGGCTGGCCTCGACGTGGCCGATGCCGAGCGACTCACCGAGCTGCTTCCAACCCTCGAACTCGGCGGGCTCGGCGTAGCGAACGATCGGCAGGTGGTGCGAGGTGGGTCGCAGGTATTGGCCGATCGTGACGATGTCGACGCCGATCGAGGCGAGGTCGGCGAGGAGGCCAACGACCTCGTCGTCGGTCTCGCCGAGGCCGACCATGAATCCGGTCTTGGTCGTGAGACCCGCCGCCTTCGCACGAGCGAGCACGCCGAGGGATCGGGCGTACCCGGCCGACGGGCGCACGGCCCGCTGGAGTCGGGCGACGGTCTCGACGTTGTGGTTCATCACGTCGGGCTTCGCTGCGAACAGCAGGTCGAGCGCCGCCTCATCGCCCTTCGCGTCGGAGATGAGCGTCTCGATGTTGGCCCCGGGTCGACGGTCGCGGATCGCCGTGACGCACGCAGCCACGTGCGCCATGCCGCCGTCGGCCAAGTCGTCGCGGGCCACCATCGTGAGCACGGCGTGGTCGAGCATCATCCGGTCGACTGCTTCGGCGACGCGATCGGGCTCGTCGGCAGCTGGCGCCAGCGGCTTGCTCGTGTCGACGAGACAGAAGCCACAGGCTCGCGTGCAACGCTCGCCGAGCACCATGAACGTCGCCGTGCCGTCGGACCAGCACTCCGACAGATTCGGACAGCCGGCGTCTTCGCACACTGTGACCAGGTCGAGCGATCGGATCGTCTTCTTCAGGTCGAGCACCTCAGGGCCGTGGTGCACCTTCGGGCGCAGCCAGTCGGGCTTGCGGGTCTCGATCGACAACCCCTCGGTCACACCGGCCGCTTCCATGCGAGCTGCGGCTCGTGACGACACGAGCTTCACCTGCTGCCCCGGGCCCTCGCCACGGGAGAACGCGGAGAGGTCACGACCGGCGGCGTCGTGTGCCCAGGCCACGTCTTGACGCTGGATGGCACCGTCGGTCCAGCGCTCGGCGGCGAGGCGAGCGATCACGTCGGCGACCTGCTGCACCGACACGTCGAATCCCTCTTCGGCCAGCGAGGTGACCGGCTTGTCGCCGATGCCGCACGGCACGATGTGCTCGCGCATGTACGTGAGATCGGTCGTGACGTTGAGGCCGAAGCCGTGCATGGTTCGCCCACCGCGCAGCCGGACCCCGATCGCACAGATCTTGCGCTCGTGCGCAGTACCCGGATCGAGCCACACCCCCGCGTAGCCGGAGAGGCGACCAGCGCCGTGCACACCCAGCTCGTCGAGCGCATCGATGATGAGTCCCTCGACGTTGCACACGTGGTCGCTCGCGCCGAGCTTGTTCGGAACGTTCAGGATCGGGTAGCCGACCAGCTGACCCGGCCCGTGGTACGTGATGTCGCCGCCCCGCTTGACCGGCACCAACTCGGCGCCGACGGCGGCCGGCTCACACTTCAGGTTGGTCTCGACGTCGGCCGTGCGACCGTACGTGAACACATGGGGATGCTCGAGCAGCAGCAGGTGCTGCTCGGACCCGTAGACGAACAGCGCCTCCTGAACTGCCAGCGCCTCCCGATACGGCACCCGTCCGAGCCATCGCACGCGGAGTGTCTCATCTGGGGTCTGACCCCAGTTGGGACGTTGGGTGGGAGCGGCCATGTCCATCAGTCTCGCACCGGTGCGGCGGGAACGCGATGCGGTGTGTCCCGTGCGACGTGGCCCTGGTGGCGGCGGCCGCCGACGGTCCCCAACGCTCGTAGGAGAGCGACCATGGCGACCACGCCATACAGGAGTGCACCGGCGAGCATCGGGGTGACCGTGTCGCCGACTTGGGCGTCGACCACGGCTGCCAGGAGTGCGCCGAGGCCGAACTGCGCCACCCCGAGAAGTGCCGAGGCCGTGCCCGCCTTGTCTGCCATCGGCTCGAGCGCCAGCGACGCGCTCATCGGCGTGATCACGGTCGAGCTGGCGTTGGCGAGTACCGCCCAACCGAGCCACAGGGCGAACCCCGGACGACCATCGGCCGCCAAGGCGATCACCAGACCCACCGACGTGACGACGACGAACGAGATCGAGGCCAGACGGATCATCCGACGTGTGCCGAACCGTTCGATCAGCCGCCGGTTGAAGAACAATGCGATCGCCATGCCGATACCCGAGATCGCGAAGATGAGCGTGAAGCGTTCGTCGAGCTCGTACACCTCGTCGATGATCGGCTGTGCACTGCCGAGCCAGATGAAGAAGGCGCCGGCATTGAACACCTGACCGATCATCACCCAGCGGGTGACCGGCGTGGTGACGACCGCGCGAAACCCCTCAGCGATCGGACTGAGCCGCAACGGTCGGCGGTACTCGGGGGCAAGGGTCTCGCCGAAGGCGATCGTCCACGCCAGTGCCACCACGCCCAGCGGCACACCGAACAGGAAAACCGTGCGCCACGACCCGAGCGACACGAGGGCCTCCCCCAGGAACGGCGCGAGGATCGGTCCGAGCAGGAAGACCGCTGAGAAGGTGGTGATGACTCGTGCCAACCGGTCGCCGCCGTAGAGGTCACGGGCGATCGCGAATCGCAGCACCGACGGCGCTGCGGCGCCGATACCCCACACGAATCGCATCGCGATGAGCATCCACAGGTCAGACGACGCCGCACACGCCGCAGCGGCGGCACCGTAGAGGACGAAGCCGACGATGAGCATCGACCTGCGACCGAAGCGGTCGGCGAGCACGCCGAACGCGAGCTGCCCGACTGCGGCGCCGACGAAGTATGGGGTTCCGACGATGGCCGGGCTGATACCTCTCGCGTCGAGGTCGAAATCGTCTCGGAGTTCGTCGAACGCGGGCAGCGACGCATCGATGCCGAACGCCATGAGCATTCCGACGAACGCCAGGAACACGATGACACCGGCATCGCTCCGACGCCAGCTGCTGGCCGGGGCGGCGACACCGCCGTCCCGGCTCACGACCGACTCACAGCTCGGTCGACCAGTCCTTGGTCTCGAGCAGTTCCTTCACCCGCTTGAGGAAGCCAGCGGCGTACGCGCCGTCGAACGCGCGGTGGTCCCAGCTCATGGCCAGGTTGCCGACCGGGTGGATCGCGATCGCTTCGACACCGTCGACCGCCACGGCGACCGGCTTGCGGACGATCGCATCGGTCGAGATGATCGCGACCTGCGGCTGGTTGATGATCGGCATGGTGAGCACCGAACCGGCTGAGCCGTTGTTCGAGATGGTGAACGTGCCGCCCTGGATCTCGTTGGGCGCGAGCTTGCGGTTGCGAGCACGATCGGCGAGGTCGGAGATCTCCGTGGCGATCGCTGAGAGTCGCTTCGTCTCGGCCGAGCGAACGACCGGGGCGAGCAGCCCGTCGTAGTCGAGGTCGACGGCGATACCGAGATCGACGTAGCCGTGTACGACGAGTTCGTCGTCGGTGACGCTCGCGTTCATGTTCGGGAACTCGGCGAGCGCATCGATGATCGCTCGCGAGATGAACGGCAGGTAGGTCAGGCTGAATCCGTGCTGGGCCTTCCAGTCGGCCTTCACCTTGGAGCGGGTGGCGTCGACGTTGGCGAAATCGACTTCGACGACGCTGAACGCATGGGGGCTCGTGGCCTTCGACATCACCATGTGGTCGCCGGTGAGCTGGCGGATCTTCGAGAGCGGCACTCGCGTGTCACGCTCGCCGGCCGTCGCCGCAGGCGCCGCAGCCGCAGGATCCGGCGCTGCTGCTGGGGCGGGTGCTGATGCCGGCGCTGGCGCGGTGACCGGGGCCGGGGCGGCAGCAGGAGCTGCCGCCTCGATCGGCTTCGCACCGGTCGAGTCGATGTGGTTCAGCACGTCGTCGCGGGTGATGCGGCCACCTGGACCGGTGCCGGGGATCTGGTCGGCGTCGAGGCCGTGTTCGTTGACGAGGCGGCGCACCACCGGTGACAACAGTCGATTGTCGCCAGCCTGTGCCGTCGGAGCAGGCGCTGGCTCGGGAGCGGGAGCAGGTGCTGCGGCAGGGGCCGGCGTCGGCTCGGGGGCCGGTGCCGGCTCCGGGGCGGGTGCGGGCTCCGGGGGCGGCGCAGCGACGGGCTCGGCAGCAGGTGCTGCGGCAGGGGCATCACCGTCACCGCCGACGACGGCGATCACGGTGCCGACTTCGACGGTGTCGCCTTCCTCGACGCGGATCTCGAGCACCGTGCCGGCGACCGGCGACGGCACCTCCGTGTCGACCTTGTCGGTCGACACTTCGAACAAGGGCTCGTCTTCGGCGACCGAGTCGCCGACGTTCTTGAACCACTGCGTGATGGTGCCCTCGGTGACGGTTTCGCCGAGTTGGGGAAGAGTGACGTCTGCCATGTCTGTTCCTGTGATGTGGGGAGGGATCGTCGGTGTGAGAAAAGGCTGGTGCCGGTTGAAGGGTCAGCCGTTGAAGTTGCGGCCGGTGAGCGAGAGCACGGTCTCGCCGAACAACTCGGTGAGACTCGGGTGTGGCTGGATGAACTCGGCGACCTCGTCGACCGAGGCCTCCCAGTTGACGGCCAGGTAGCCGCCCGAGAGCTGTTCGGTGACCCATGGGCCCACCATGTGCACGCCGAGGATCTGACCGGCGGTGCCGTCGGCGTTCTTCTTGGCGATGACTTTCACGAGTCCCTCGGTCTCACCGAGGATCTGTGCGCGGCTGTTGAACTTGAACGGGTGCTTCGCGACGACGACGTCGTGACCGGCGTCCTTCGCCTCTTGCTCGCCCGGACCGGCCCACGCCACCTCGGGGTGGCAGTAGATGGCCCAGGGCACGCGGTCGTAGGCGACGGGCATCGGGCCCTCGCCGAGGAGGTGCTTCACCACGAGGATCGCCTCGGCGTAGCCGACGTGGGCGAGCTGCGGGGTGTTGATGAGGTCGCCGATGGCGTAGACACCGGGCTCACCGGTTTGGCAGTACTCGTCGACGGTGACGAAGCCGCGCTCGTCGACGACGACCTTGGTTCCGTCGAGGCCGAGCTGATCGGCGAACGGGCGGCGGCCGACCGACACGATCACCGCATCGACCTCGACCGATTCGCCGTCGCCGAACGCCACGACGGTCGACCCGTCGGCGTTGGGCGTGTGGCCGTTGACCATCACACCAGTCTTGGTGGCGATCTTCTTCTTCTTGAAGACGCGCTCGACGACCTTCGCGACGTCTTTGTCGAGCCCGGGCAGGATCTTGGGAAGACCCTCGAGGATCGTGACCTCGCTCCCGAGATCGGCGAAGGTCGAGGCGAACTCGCAGCCGATTGCTCCGCCGCCGATGACCGCTACCCGCGACGGCACGACGTCGAGATCGAGCACCTCGTCGGAGGTCATGATCGGGCCACCGCGCTCGAAGCCGGGGATGAGGCGGGGCACCGAGCCGGTGGCGAGCAGCACGGCATCGCCGGTGATGATCTCCTTCGAGCCATCGTTCATGGCGACACCGACCGTGCGACCAGGGCCGAGCGAACCGACGCCGTTGAACACCTCGACCTTGCGGCCCTTGCACATGGCGCCGATGCCGTTGACCAGCCCGGCGACGATCCCCTGCTTGCGCTCCTGGGTGCGCTTGAAGTCGACAGTGGCGTCGCCTGCCGTGTCGATGCCGAAGTCGCTCGAGTGGTCGACGTGGCGCTTCACCGCAGCGGTTTCGAGAAACGCCTTGGCCGGGATGCAGCCCCGGTTGAGGCAGGTACCGCCGAGCGCATCCTTCTCGACCAGAGCGACCCGCAGACCAGCGGATGCGCCGTACAGCGCAGCCGAGTATCCGCCGGGGCCGCCACCGATCACGACGAGGTCGAAGTGGTTCGTTCCGTCAGTCACGTTCGACCACGGTATCGGCCCACGTCAACGGTGTCTCGGGGCTGCCCGAAGTGACCGACGGGTAACCGGTACTCGCACCACCATGACGCCCGACACGTGGATCGAGGAGGTCTCGGAGCGCCCGGGCCACGCAGCGCTGGCGCGAGCGGGTCAGCTGTCGACCCAGGTGCGCTGTTGATCACCGCGACGGACGACCAGCACCCTCGACGACGACGAGTCGGCGCTGGTGTCGAACGCCAGCACGCATCGCTGTGTTTCGACGGTGAGCTCGACGCAGCGCCCGACGGCGGGCGCATCGATCGGCGCCAGCGATCGCTGTGCCGTGGTGAGCCCGATACCCGACAGGTCGTCGTCGACGCCGCTCACCTCGACGTCGATCTCGTACAGCCCACCCGACTCGACTGCCCCGAAGACGGTGATCGTGAGATCGCCGACCTCGGCACTCGAACCGGTCACGAGGGGCTCCGACGCCTGCTGCTGGTTCGACAGCTGGAAAAGCAGCACACCGCCGGCGAGCAGGATCGCGAGTGCGGTCCCGACCGACAGCAGGAGCAGTGTCCGCGTCCTCATCGTGGAGCAGGCTACGGGCGCCGGTGAAGGGTTGGGAAACGTTGCCCGCTCCACTGGTGTGGCAGGCGGCTCGTCGGTACCGTCACGACGATGACTCGCCGAAACGGGTTCGCCCGACTCGCTCCACCAGTGGCTGCCGTGGCGCTCGTGGTGGCCGCATGCGGCAGCGACGATACGACCGGCGCAGCACTGCCCGCCCCGGCAGAGACACCCGCCGAGGACGCCGTCGACGCTCCTGCCGATCAGGCGGCAGATGGCGTGCCGCAACTGCTCCAGTTCACCGCCCCGTTGGTCGGCGGCGGCGTGATCGACGCAGCGAGCACCGCCGGAACGCCCACGGCGTTCTGGTTCTGGTCACCCACTTGAAGCACCTGCAACCGTGAAGCCCCCTCGGTCGAGGAGGCAGCCAACAAGTTCGCCGGTCAAGTCGATCTCATCGGTGTCGCCTGGAGTGGCGACGACGATTCTTACGCCCGCTTCGTCGAGCGCCACAGCGTGACGTTCCCCCAGATCCAAGACGACCCCGGCGAGGTCTTCGCTCGGTTCGACATCGCCTTCCAGCCGGCGCTCGTGATCGTCAAGGCAGACGGTTCGACCGAGACCATCGCCGGCGCGGTCAACGAGCAACTGCTCGAGCAGATCCTCTCCGAAGCCTGATCAGCACGTGCCGGGTCTCGGACGTGAGACGCAGGGCTCAGCGCTCGGTGTCGGACACTCCTCGGATGCTGCGCATCCTGCGGTGAGTCTGACATCCAGGTGACCGGTGTCTGCCCAGCTGGACTGGGTGCGCCCACGCTCGTCGGTCGTACTCTGCCCGTATGCGTATCGCCATCACCGGATCGACCGGGCTCATCGGATCCGCGCTGTCTACCGAGCTCCGCGAGCAGGGCCACGACGTCGTTCCCGTCGTGCGCCGCGCCCCCGGCGACAACGAGATCGGCTGGTCGGTCGCCGAGCGGCGGATCGACGACGGCGCCTTCGACGGCATCGACGCCGTCGTCCACCTAGCCGGTGCCGGCATCGGCGACAAGCGGTGGACCGACGAGTACAAGGAACTCGTCCTCGAGAGCCGCACCGTGGGCACCGCCCTCGTCGCGCAGGCCGTGAACGAGGCGGCCAACCCGCCGAGCGTGCTGCTGTCGGGTTCGGCGATCGGCTACTACGGCGCCAGCCCCACCGCCGAGTTCTCCGAAGGCGATCCGGTCGGCACCGGCTTCCTCGCCGAGGTCTGTGAGGCGTGGGAGTCGTCGGCTGCCCCGGCGCAGGCGGGCGACACGCGCGTCGTGTTCCTCCGCACTGGCATCGTGCTCTCCCCCGACGGCGGGGCGCTCAAGAAGCAGCTGCCCCTGTTCAAGTTCGGCCTCGGCGGCAAGATGGGATCAGGCGAGCAGTGGCAGTCGTGGATCTCGATCGATGACGAGGTCGGCTCGATCATCCACCTGCTCACCAGCGAGCTCCAGGGCCCGGTCAACCTGACCGCACCGAACCCGGTCACCAACGCCGAGTTCACCGACACGCTCGGCTCGGTGCTGAAGCGCCCGACGTTCCTCCCCATCCCGAAGTTCGGCCCGAAGCTGCTGCTCGGCGGTGAGCTGTCGGAGAACCTCCTGTTCACCGGCCAGAAGGTCGTGCCGACGGCGTTGCTCGCCGACGGCTACGAATTCCGCCACCCGACACTCGAGGCCGCTCTGCGCGACCTGCTCGACCGCTGAGCACTCGACGTCGACGACTTCCCGAAGACTCCTGATGACCGACGACGGCTCGCTCACCAAGAAGCTGCAACCGACGATCGACAAGATCACCGACACCGCCACGTCGAGGTTCGGGTCGAGGTCCGACGCCCAGCCCGAGCAGCCGATCACGCCGCCCGACAAACCGGTCGTCATCGTCGGCGCCGGGCTCGCCGGCCTCGCGTGCGCAACGAGCCTCCACGCCGCCGGCGTGCCGGTCAGAGTCGTCGAGTCGAGCGACGACGTCGGCGGCCGCGTACGCACCGACTCGGTCGACGGCTTCCTCGTCGACCGCGGCTTCCAGGTGGCACTCACCGCGTACCCCGAGATGCACCGCCAGCTCGACATGAAGCTGCTCGATCTCCAGGCGTTCGACCCCGGTGCACTCGTGTGGCGTGACGGCAAGGCTTCCACCGTCTCCGACCCGTTCCGCAAGCCGTCGACCGTCTTCTCCACGGCATTCGCGCCGGTCGGGTCCCTGCGCGACAAGCTCCGCATCGCTCGCCTCCGCTCACGGGTGCGTCGAGCCCACCCGGCCGACCTCCTGCGCGACGAGGACGCACCGACCATCGACGCCCTCCGGCGAACCGGCTTCTCCGAGAAGATGATCGAGCGGTTCTTCACGCCGCTGGTCGGTGGCATCCAACTCGATCCCGAGCTCCAAGACAGTCGGCGCATGTTCGACGTGATCTTCCGGATGCTGGCCGACGGAGATTCAGCCGTGCCCGTCGACGGGATGCAGGCCATCCCCCGCCAGCTCGCAGCGAAGATGCCGGCGGGCACCATCCGGTTCGATGCTCCGGCCACCGCAGTCCACGGCGACGCCGTCGAACTCGCCGACGAGCGCATCGAGGCGTCGGCCACGGTCGTCGCCACCGATGGCCGCACAGCGTCTGCGTTGCTCGATCTCCCACCTGTCGGATCGAAGTCGGTCGCCTCGGTCACGTTCGCCGCCGACGAGGCCCCGCTCGACACGAAGTACGTCATCCTCGACGGCACCGGCAAGGGCCCCGTGCTCAACGTGGCGCTCATGAGCAACGTCGCCCCGAGCTACGCCCCGCCGGGACGTCACCAGATCGTGGCGGCGATGCCACAGCTCGGCGATGGTGACACGAGCGAAGACGAGGTCGTCAAGATCGCAACCGACCAGCTGCGCGGCTGGTGGGGTGAACAGGTCGACGGCTGGGAGGTGCTGGTCACCCACCGCATCGCGCATGGCCAGCCGTCGCAACAAGTGCCGTTCTCACCTCGTCGCCGCGTCGATCTCGGCGACGGTCGCTACGTGTGTGGCGATCACCGCGACACCGCGTCGATCCAAGGCGCGCTGTTCTCCGGTCGCCGCACCGCCAAGGTCATTCTCCGCAACTTCACAGGAGCCGAATCAGCATGAACGAACCCGCCATCACCGTCGAAGAGGCACCCGAGCGTGTCGCCCGCCGATCGATCGTCGTCGACGCCGCGCCCGACGTGGTGTTCGACCTCCTCGCCGACCCCAGCCGCCACGCCGAGTTCGACGGCTCGGGCACCGTCCAAGCCACGCAGTCGAACGCACCCGAGCGGCTCTCCGAGGGCGCCAAGTTCGGCATGAAGATGAAGCTCGGTGTGCCGTACCCGATCACGAACACCGTGGTCGAGTTCGTCGCGAACGAGCAGATCGCCTGGCGCCACATGGGGCGCCACGTGTGGCGCTACTCGCTCGAACCGGTCGACGATGGCGCCCGCACCAAGGTGACGGAGGAATTCGACTGGCGGACCGCCGTGTTCCCACCGGGGCTCGAGTGGGCGAAGGTTCCCGAGCGCAACACCCGGGCGATCGAAGCCACCCTCCCACGTCTCGCTGCGCTGCTCTCCGACTGAGTACCGACTGCGTTCCGGCTGATGGTCCGCTGCGGACCATCTCCACGAAATATGGTCAAGAGAGTGACGACGCCCTGGCTCAACGACGACGAGATGCGTGCGTGGCGGTCGTATGCCGAAACGGCGATCGATCTGCAGAACGCCATCGAGCGCGATCTCGCACCGCACGGACTGACCTTCGGTGACTATCAGGTGCTCGTGTTCCTCAGCGAGGCCCCTGAGCACCGAATGCGTATGCGCGAGCTCGCCGACGTGCTCCAGTTGTCGCCGAGCGGCTTGACCCGCCGCCTCGACGGGCTCGTCAAGAGCCGCCACGTGCGCCGTGAGCCAGCGCCCGACGATGGCCGCTCGATGATGGCCGTCCTCACCGAGTCGGGATACACGCTTCTCGCCGACACGGCTCCGCACCACGTGGTGAGCGTGCGCCGACGCATCCTCGACCACCTGAGTGCCGAGCAGATCGACGCGCTCGGCGACATCTTCGAAGCGATCGCCGCCGGGCTCGCCGACGACGGCCAGCCGACTGTGTTCCACGAGCCGGAGCCGGCATCTGGCTCCGGCCTCGCCACCCGCTGAGGTCGAGCCCGCACCTCGAGGCGTAGCCTCGCCGCCATGATCTCGTTGCCGACTGGCTTCGCTCACCACGTCGCGAACATCGGGGTGAAGGACGACACCGACGACTTCGTGGTGGTCACCGCCGCGCATCCCGTGCCGGTGTCGGGGCTCTTCACCAAGAGCCGATTCGCCGGGCCCAGTGTGACCATCTCACGCCAGCACGTCGCGAACGGTGTGGCGCAGGCCGTGATCGTGGTGTCGAAGAACTCGAACGTCGCGAACGGCGAAGTGGGAGCAGCCGATGCGCGCGAGTTGGCCGAAAGAGTCGCCGCACGACTCGGGGCCGACCCGACCGATGTGGTCGTCACGTCGACCGGCGTCATCGGGCGCCGCTACCCGATGGACCAGATCCGGGCCGGCGTCGCCGAACTCCCGTCCGTGCCCGACGGCCGTGACGCTGTTTCGATCGCTCGGGGCATGATGACCACCGACAGTCACCCGAAGGTCGCCGAGGCATCGGTGGCCGGTTCCGCCGCACGCGTCGTCGGCGTGGCCAAGGGTGTCGGGATGATCGAGCCCGACATGGCGACGCACATCTCGCTCGTGTTCACCGACGCCGACGTCACCAGCGACCAGCTGGACACCGTCTTTCGCAGCGTCGTCGACCGGACCTTCAACTGCGTGAGCATCGACACCGACACGTCGACGAGCGACTCGGCGATCGCCATGGCGTCGGGCACCGCGGGAGCCGTCGACCTCGCTGCGCTCGAAGCGGCCTGTCACGAGGTGTGCCTCGATCTGACGAAGCAGATCGCTCGCGATGGCGAGGGTGCCAACGCCCTCCTCGAGGTCCGCGTCGACGCCGCCAGCGATGTGACTCAGGCCAAGCGGGTCGCCAAGACGATCGTCAACTCACCCCTGGTGAAGACCGCAGTGCACGGCGGCGATCCGAACTGGGGTCGCGTGGCGATGGCGATCGGCAAGTGCACCGACGACACCGACATCGACCAAGACGACGTGGTCATCCGATTCGGCGACACCGAGGTCTACCCGCGCCAGCTCGACGACGATGCGTTGGCCGCGCTGTCGGGCTACATGCGCGGCGAGCACGTGGTGATCCACGTGTCGTTGGCGACCGGCGCCGAGGCTGCAACCGTGTACGGCTGCGACCTCAGCGGCGAGTACGTCCGCTTCAACGCCGACTACACGACCTGATCCGGCGAACCCACCAGCAGGTCGTCGACCATCAGCCGATGATGGTGACGACCGGGTAGAACGCGACGTGATCCTTGATGCTGGTCGCCTTCTCGAACGGTTCGGCGTAGAACCACGCCGCATTGCTGGCCGACTGATCGCCCACCACGACGTCGTGGTGGCTCGCATCACCCTTCCAGGGACAGTGCGTCGAGTGCCCGGTCGGTGCAGAGAGATACTCGGTGTTCACCGACGACGGCGGGAAGTAGTGGTTGCCCTCGACGACGACGGTGTCGTGGGACTCGGCGATGACGGTTCCACTGAAGATGGCCCTCATGGCCAGCTACCACCGAGGCCGCGCGACCACCATTCCCGTTCGCATCCCCGCTCGGCGGCTCAGTCGATCATTCGGCGCAGGTGGCGAACTTCTCGAACATCTTCTCGAAGAGCGCATCGCTGGCCGGACCTTCGTCGTTGCCCTGGAACGTCTCTTCCAACATATCTTGGATTTCGTCCGACGAGATGTCTTCGAGCACGCACTCCGCCTGCTCGGTCGTCATGTCGCCGTCGGACGTGAAGCCCACCGCGAACGCCTGCTTGAGGTCGCCGCAGTCGGCGTACGACGCCGCGACCTTGGCGGCATCATCAGCGCTGAGGTCGACGCCGTCGGTGCTCGGGTTGTCGACGGTGACCCCGTACTCCGACGCGATCCGGTCGGCGCCGCCGAGTACCGACACCGTGCCGGCTGCGAGACAGTCGGGATCGAACGCATCGGCGAGGCCATCGTCGTCAGCGACGATGTCAGCCGACAGCGCATCGGCGAGCTCCTGGTCAGCACCGGAGAGTTCGACGCTGCCCCCGCCCGAGTCGGAATCGCTACCGCACGCGGCGAGGGCGAGGGCGGCCACTGCAAGGACTGCTGAAAAACGTCGCATCGGGCCACCGTAGGCGGCCCGACGCGGTCGAGGGATGGATTTAGCCCGCGTCAGATACGGACCTGCGATGCGATGAGCGTCAGCCGATCACTTCGGAGGCATCCGGATGCCGCCATCGACGCGGATGGACTCGGCGTTCATGTAGCTGTTGGTGACGCACTCGACGACCATCGACGCGAGATGCTCGGGATCGCCCAGCTGCTTGGGGAACAGCACCGACTGCGCGAGGTTCTCCTTGAACGCCTCGCTGGCCTCGCCCTCGCCGTAGATGGGGGTGTCGATGAGCCCTGGCGCGACCGTGTTGACGCGAACGCCGACCGCCGACAGGTCGCGGGCGATCGGGAGGGTCATGCCGACGACGCCGCCCTTCGAGGCCGAGTAGCTGGCCTGCCCGATCTGGCCGTCGAAGGCCGCGACCGATGCGATGTTGACGATCGCACCGCGCTCGCCGATGTCGGACGGGTCGTTGGTGCTCATCGCCGTGGCGGCCACACGGATGCAGTCGAACGAGCCGATGAGGTTGATGGCGATGACCTTCTTGAAGGCGTCGAGGTTGGCCGCCGATTCGAGCGTGCCGTCACGGCCGACCGTCCGCTGCGCCCAGCCGATGCCGGCGGAGTTGACGAGCACCTTGAGCGGCCCCATCGACTTCGCCATCTCGACCGCGTCGACGATGTCGTCGGTGTTGGTCACATCGACCTTGGCGAACGCTCCGCCGATCTCGTCGGCGAGCTCCTTGCCCTTGTCTTCCTGCAGGTCGGCGATGACGACCTTCGCGCCACGCTCGGCCAGCATGCGAGCCGAGGCTGCGCCGATACCCGACGCGCCACCCGTGACGATTGCACTTGCACCGTTGATGTCCATGGGCGCGAAGTTACGACGCGGGTGGGGTTGAACCCCAATCGATCGACGATCGTTCGGTTGCCGAGGCCTGCGGGCTTCAGCTGGGAGCGGGGCCGAGCGAGATGCGGGTGTCGACCAGACGGTTGGGAACCGCTGGTTCGAACCCGGTGGCCGTGAACCATCCGGAGGTGTCGATCACGACGTCGGCGGCGGCCGACGAGAAGACGCAGATCGATCCACCCGAGCCAATCGGAGCAACGGCGCTGTTCGAGATCGTGACCCCGGCGCGATAGTTGATGGACGCAGCCGTGGGCATCGGTTGCGAACAGGGCCAGACGGTGAAGAATCCGTTGGCCGACGGGTTCACCGCTGCGAGGTTGATGGCGATGGCGGTCGCATCGGCCGGCACCGAGACACCGTTCGGATCGCCATCGGGATCGGTGAGCGGGCGACCGACCACCGGGATCTCGAAGACACCGCTGGCTGCGAGCCGCTGGCCACCCTCACGAGAGTCGAGTAGACGTGTCGGAACGACCGGTTCGAACACGGTCGACGCCCCGTTGCGGACGTACCCCATGACGTCGACGACGATGTGGCTCGGGCGAAGCGTGTACAGACACACTGTGCCGTCGGCGCCGATCGGAGCGACGAGGCCGTTCGACACCACGTCACCGCCCCGGTAGTTCGCATTCGCGGCCAGCGGACGTTCGGCGTCGCACGGCCAGACGGTGACGAAACCCGGGCCGTCTGGGCGAACCGCAGCGATGTTGAGTGCTACCGCGCCGGCGTCTGCCGGAACGGCCAGCGTGGCGCCGTCGATCGTCGTGACCGACCGGCCGGCGATCGGAATCCGCAAGGGGGCCGACGCGATGACCTGACCAGCTCGACCACCGGTGCCGTCGCGGGTGTCGACGAAGCGTTGTGGCTCGAGACCGACGAACGCCGGGTCGGAACCGCCGCCGAACCAACCTGCGATGTCGACGACGAGGTCGGTGCCCGCCGATGAGTACAGACAGACGGTGCCCTCGGACGACACCGGTGCAATGACCGCGTTCGAGCGCACGTCGCCACCGACGTAGTTGCCGCTCGAGATCAACGGCCGCTCGTCGCTGCACGGCCAGGCCGAGATGTATCCGGCACCGATCGGTCGAACCACGGCGACGTTCATGGCCACGGCAGTCGCGTCGCTGGGCACCGTGAGCGCCGAGCCGCTGGGAGAGTCGACTTCGGTGCCGACGACCTGGAGTTCGATACGTCGCGGCGGCGCCAGGTAGTGACTCGGCGCGGCCTCGACCAGTTGCTCGCGGAGCCAGAGCGCGAACTCTGCCTGGCCGGTCGCAGTGAGGTGCACCCCGTCGCTGAACCAACGGACTCGTTCCGACGTGTCACTGACACGATCCCAATCGAGCACCTGGAGGTTCGGCCACCGACCTTGCGCAGCTCGCAGCGCGTCGTTGGCCGGTCCGTACACCGAGTTGCCGCGCGACGTCCGGATGTCGGCCATGTTGACCCACAGCACCTGCTGGACGTCTCGCGACTGCAGCGCGGTCATCATCGCATCGATGTCGTTGGCGAAGTTGGAGACGGTGTCGTTGTACCCGAGTTCGACGACGACCAGGTCGAGCCCCGCCGGCAGTGAGTTCGCCACGGCGACGCCGGTCGCACCCGGACACGCCGTCTTCGTGGTGCACCGGCCGTCGACCACGTCGATGATCTGGCTGGCGAAGGTGCCGTCGGTGACCCGGCGGAACTCAGATCCGCCCTCGTGGGCGATCGAGTTGCCGACCGAGTCGCCGATGAAGGCCATGTTGGTGTTGAGGTTCGATCGCGTGATCGGCCGGATGGTGAAACCCGGTGACCTGAGTCCGTAGGCACCTCGGAACGACCACGAGTCGTTTCGGTAGGTGCCGTTGGTTCCGGTGACCAGTACGTCGTTGAACCAGATGCCATCGAACTGGCGATACGTCGAACTCGCCGCCTCCACCATCTGCACCGAGGTGATCCGTCCGAGACCATGCTGCTGGGCGAACTCGTCGGCATCCATGATGCGCGTCCAGCGGTGGTTCGGGTTGGGCGACGTGTCGTCGCCGATGTCGTCGACCGGCGGGAACTGCCCACCGGCAGTACGCGGCCCGTTCGAAGCCGAGAACTCGGTTCGCACGATCGAGCCGTTGGGCCACTTGCGCACCTGATTGGCGGTGGCGAGGATGGCCGCATCGGTCGCGTCCTGCTCGACGCGCGTCGCTGCTCCAGTCGCCGACGATCGCGTGGCTGCTCCGGCATAGACCTGGCACGACGTGCTGTCGCACGTCGTGGCGAACTGGACGTTCGAGTTCCGGTACTCGTAGGAGTTGCCGGTGCGCGATTCGCTGAGCCCGTAGGAGCGGGCGGCGACCGCTTGCGCCCGGACGGAATGCACACCGGAGCCCCCGCCGGCCGCAGCCCAACTCGCCGAGATCTCCTTCGGCACCACGCCGCGCAGGTACTGCTCGGCGAGCACGTCGTTGACCACGCGGTTGCCGTTCGACGAGTCGACGACTTCGATCGCCCCGCGGTAGTGGGTCACGCGGCCGCTCGACGAGCACAAGCCAAGGACGTCCTCACGAGAGGTCGCCTGGCTGTCGCCGCCAGCGGTCGTGAACCGGAGCGGTGACCCGACGATCTGGGCGTGGGTCCCGATGGAGGTCCAGGTCGACCCCGAGGCCGACCCGATGACCTGGACGGCGCGGGCCCAGTCGTCGCTGGTCCAGTTGTTCCCGTCGACGGGCAGGCCTTCGCCTGCCTGCCAGGCGCTGAGCGTGGCGGCGGTCTGGGGACCCCACAGGCCGTCGACCACGATGGCGTCGTCTTCGTAGACGTCGAGGAAGGTCTGGATCTGTCGAACAGCGGCGCGGTCAGACGACCCGAACGACACCTCGAACTGGGGCACGCTGAGCCCCGACGCCGATGGGCAAGCGATGCTGCTGGCCTTCTCGACGTCGAATACACCGGGCTGACCCGATCGCTCGACGGCCCGCATGGCGGGCGCCGTGTGACCGTTCCAGCTCACACCCGAGCCATGCGACACGACGCCGACGGTGCCCAAGCCGTCGTACCCGAGGAGCCGGACCTTGATGCGCTGGTTGGCTGCGGTCGTGCCCGCGTTGGTGCCCCCGTAGTAGTGAGCGAGGATCTGGTCGGAGGTCCATCCGTGGTCGACGGCGTAGCCGTAGGCCCCCCACTGCGACAGACCGCGCCCGTGGCCGAACCCGGTGCCTTCGAGCTCGAAGGCGATGATGTCGGTCGGTGAGCCCGTCGCCTCTGCCGGTGAGGGCGCTGGTACGGCGACGACGCCGGCGAGACCGATCAGCAACGCTGCACGCGTGGCGATTCGGCGCCTCGGGCTGGCGGCGGCCTTCGACATGACACGCGATCGTAATGTTCGCGACCCGAGTCTCAACCGCGGCATGAGACTTTTTCGGCAGTTCTGTGCTCGGTCTTGAGGTCGAGCAACGATCTCGACGAACCACCTCGATCAATCGTGTCGATGAACCCTCGACGCGCCCCGACCGGTCGTTCGGGCCGGACGCGGCACCGACGAGCGACGCTGCTCAGCGCGGGACAGCGGCGACTGCGAGCGCGTCGACGAGATCGTTCATCGGGTCGCCGCTGTGGCCCTTCACCCATCGGAAGGTCACGTCCGCGCCATCGACGAGTTCGATGAGTGGGCGCCACAGATCGTCATTGGCGACCGGTTGCCCCTTCGAGTTCTTCCAACCTCGCTTGCGCCAGTTGACGTACCAGCGATCACGAAAGCAGTTGACCACGTAGGTCGAATCGGACACGACGTCGAGCGGCGTGCCGTCCGCTGCGAGTGTGCGCACGGCGTCGAGCACGGCGTACAGCTCCATGCGCTGGTTCGTGGTCTTGGTCTCACCGCCCGATGCCTGCGGTGCTCCGTCGGGCGCAACGGCCCAGCCCCAGCCTCCGGGGCCGGGGTTGCCACTGCAGGCTCCGTCGGTGAAGACCGTGACTCGGGGCGCTGCTCGTTCCATGGTGTGCGAACCTACCGGCGAGCCGCTCCGGGAATGGGCGGCCACCGAGTGGACGGCGAGCGAGCGGCTGGTTTCAGCCGAGGAGCACCGCTCGGAGGAGCTGTTCACCCAGCCAGGCGTCGACGATGACGGTCGCCGCCTCGGGCGTGAAGTGGATGCCGTCGGGGCGCAGTTCTCGGTCGAGATCGAGTCCTTCCTCCGCCAACCACGACTGCAGATCGACCACCGACACGCGCTCGGGCGCCGACTCGGCGGCGAGGTCCATCGCAGCTCGGAGCAGCCCGAACCGCGCGCGATCAGCGGCCAGATCGTCGGTCTCCCAGTTCTGATTCGGGACGGGCATCTCGAGCCACACGACCTCGGCGACACCAGCGTCGGCGAGCGCGGTGGTCAGCTCGCCGTAGTCGGCGTTGATCCGATCGGCGTAGTCGACGGGAGCGAGCTGCTCACCGCCGTTCCAGCGACGATCGAGGAGATCCCAGGAGGTGCCGAGCAACACGACAACGTCGGCCGACACCTCGGCAGCTCGCTCGGGAACCGCCTCGAAGAAGTACCGGGCGCAACCCGACTGATACTCATTCCACGAACCGCCGAGGAAGTACTCGCCGTCGCGGACGAAGCCGCAGCCGGGCAGGGCCATCACCTCGGCCTGGGCGAGACTCGGGTTCTCAGCAGCCCAGCCAACGACGCCGGCGCCCATCGCCTGCGCGGTCGAATCGCCTGCAACGAGCACGCGCAGAGGGCGAGATGGGCTCGGGAGCGGCGGCTCGACGCTGGTCACCGGGACGCCGGAAGCTGCCGCATCAACCCTTGGGTCGGCTGCTGCATCCGCGCCAGGCACAGTGTCGGCTGACGCTCCGTCGTCGACATCGTCACCGGGTTCGTCGTCGACGAGGGAGTTGACCGGCTCCGTCGCCGTCGATGGCAGCGGCTCGGTCGGCACCAGAGGTTCAGTCCCCAACGGTTCCTCATCGAGAACGATCGCTGCGGCAGCGACGTCGGCGACGTCCGCCTCCCAGTACGCCCCGCGCGGCCCCGGCACGACGAGCACCGCGATCGTGACACCGACGGCGGTCGCGATGGCGGCGGCGATGAGCGACGCTCGAGGCGTGAGACGCACGCCGTGACGGATCGGTCGCTCGAACAGCGAGAACGATGCCTGGGCGACGACCAAGGTCAGCGTGAGCCGAACGAGCAGGAGGATGGGCCCGCCCACACCCAATCGCTCCTCGTCGATCACGACGAAGATCGGCCAGTGGAAGAGGTAGACGCCGTAGCTGATGGTGCCGATCCACACGAGCGGCGCGGCACTCACCCCGGCACGGGTCGACGATGGAGCTTGCAGGCCCACGATCAAGGCGACGCTGAGCAGCCCGACGGCGGGCAGCGCGCCGCCGTATGCCGGACCGCCGACGGTGGGAAAGGTGACGACACAGACGGCGAGTGCCCCGAGGGCGAGTGGTGCCAGCGCGGCCCACCTCGGGGCTGCCGAGCGGCGACGGAGCACCAGAGCCGCGATGGCGCCGAGCAGGATCTCACCGACTCGTGCGGGCGTCGACCAGTACGCCGCATCGGCGCCCCACACCGCAGCGATGACGGGTGCCGCCACGACCGCGGCCGCGGTGATCACACCCACGGCCACGATGCGACCGCGGTCGGTCTTCCCGGCACGCCAGAGGCCGACGAACGCGATCGGCCAGATCCAGTAGAACTGCTCCTCGATGGCGAGCGACCAGTAGTGCTCGAGCGGCGATGCAGTGCCCGCCCGTTGCTCGAGGAGCTCTTGGTAGGAGCCGCCACCAGCGAGAAACACCCAGTTGGCGACCTGGAGCAGACTGCCGATCGCTTGTGCTCGAAGCGAGTCGACGGCATCGAACCAGTCGGTGAGCGAACGCGCCGCGACGACGAGCATCACGACGAGCAGGCTGGCCGGGACGAGGCGCCGGGCTCGGCGGGCGTAGAACGACCCGAGCGCAACTCGGCCATCACGCTCCATCTCGGCGGCGAGCAGGCTGGTGATCAGGTACCCCGAGAGGGTGAAGAACACCGACACCCCGAGGTAGCCGCCGCCGAACCCCGGCACCTCGGCATGGAAGAGGAGCACGGCGATCACGGCGAGCGCCCGAACACCGTCGAGGGCGGGCTGGTAGGCGATGGTGCGACGGTCGGATTGTTCGGAGAACGAGTCCGTCGGAGCCGACGGAGGCGGCGACTCGGATGCGCCAGCGGTCGGGACGCCGTTGCGAACGGCCTCGCTCACGACTCCAGCGTCCTCGCAGCCCCGGCACTCACCGACGCCAACGTAGTCGGCGCACCCGAACGGGCACCGCCCACCCGTCTCGCCCAACTACGCTCCGCGGCGGTGCGATTCGTGAGAACTGCCATCGTCGTCGTGTGTGTGCTGGTCGCATCGGTTGCGGTGTCGACGCCCGACGCCCCGACGGCCGAGGCCCAATTCTTCAGTTCCATCGACATCACTGCGCCCGGCCCGTACGGACCGATCACGATCTTCGGCGATTCGGTGCTGCTCGGCAGCGGGCTCGTGAGCCCGACGCTGCCCGACCAACTCGCTGCCCGGGGCTGGGGCCCCATCAAGTTCCACACGGGTGTCGGATTCAACACCGGAAAGCCGAACCGCGGCGCCGATGGCGCCAAGGCGACGTTCTGGTTCGACCTCTGGAAACGCCAGGGCTGGGAAGCCGAGAACGTGGTCATCAACCTCGGGGCGAACGACTCGGTGTTCTGCGGCGACATGGCGTGCATGCGCGATCAGATCTTGACGCTGGTCGATCACATCGGACCGGGTCACCACATCTGGTGGCCGCAGATCACGCTCCAGCCGTCGCGCCGCGCCGAGCAAGACACGTGGAACGCCACATTGGCTCAGATCGCCAGCGAACGTGACGACTTCGACACGTGGAACTGGCCGGGCGAGATGGCCGCCGCCGGGTACGCGTCGAGCGACAACATCCACCTGACTCCGAGCGGATACCGCCAGCGCTCCGAGCGCATGGCGCACGTCATCACCGCCCGCATGGCGGCGGGCCAGCGGGGCGGCTCTGCGACCCCGCTCCCCGCTCCGACCGCCGCCCCGAGCGAGTTCGTGGCCGTCGCCCAGCAGCGTCTCGTCGACACCCGGGTCGAGCCGGCGCCGGCCGGTCGCCATCGAACCGGTGATGTTCTTCGTGTCGACCTCAGCGACACCGTTCCAGCCGGCACCTCGGCGGTGGCGCTCCACCTCGCCGCAGTCAACACACGAGCTCCCGGCTTCCTCGCCGCCGCTCCGTGTGGCGCTGCCACCGGAACGTCGAGCCTCAACTTCGGCGTCGGCGAAACCAGGGGCGGCCCGACGATCACCCAGGTCAGCGACGACGGCGATGTGTGCGTCACGGTGGTCGGCGATGCCGACATCGTGATCGACCTCCAGGGTGCGTTCCACCCGAGCCATGTCGACGGGCTGGGATTCGACCCGCTCACGACGCCACTACGACTGATCGACACCCGGACGACGGGCCGCCAGACCACGTTCCGCCTCACGGCACCGGCGGGCGCGAGTGCCGTCGCAGTCAATCTTGCGGCGATCCGTCCGTCGGCGCCGGGGTTCCTCGTCGCCGCTCCGTGCGATGACGATCCGTTCATCGCATCGTTGAACTATCGCAGCGGTGTGACCGCCGCATCCGGCATCGTCGAGGTCGGCGACGACGGCACCTTCTGTGTCACCTCGTCGTCGTCGGTCGACGTGGTGGTCGACCTGACCGGATCGTTCTCCTCGACCGGCGCATTGAAGTTCGTGCCTGTCACACCCACCCGAACCCTCGACACCCGCTTCGGAATCGGCGGATGGACGCTGCTCCACGGCGCTGGCCAGACGATCGACGTGCCGGTGGCTCCGTCGACGGCGAAGGCGGTCACCGGCACGATCACCGCCGTCCGCCCCCTCTGGCCTGCGTTCCTCACCGGAGCTCCATGCGACTCCACGCCACCCACTTCCTCGGTCAACGCCGCCGAAGGCGCCGTGATCGCCAACTCGTTCACCGGCGGCATCACCGACGGGAAGTTGTGCGTCTCAGCGTCATCGGGGACACACACCCTGTTCGACACCACGGGCTGGTGGGTCGAGTGATCCGGCGACGTCTCCTCCTCGTCACGGCGCTGCTTGCAGCAGCGCTCACCGCCACGTTGGCCGGACCCACCCACGACGAGCAGGTGGTCGAGGCAGCGCCCGACGCCGAACGCGTCCTGCTCATCAGCGATTCGGTCGGGCTGGGAACACGCGGTGTCCTCGACGAGTTCTTCCCGCCCTCGTGGGACGTGAACATCATCGGGAAGCCGGCTGCGTTCGTCGAGTCGCTCCTCGACGTCCACTTCCGTCAGGCGCAGGCGGCCACGCCGTGGATGATCGGCGACCACGTCGTGATCGCGGGCGGCTACAACTATCCGTTCTGGGACCCCGAGCGCTTCGACCGGTCGATCGACTCGATGATCGATGCGCTCACCGCCGCAGGGGTCGAGCACGTGTACTGGGTGACGCTGCGAGAGGTGAAGCCCGAGTACGTCACTCCGTCGGCATGGCGGCAGGTGCAGCCGTACTACTGGTACTTCCCCACCGTCAACGAGCACTTCCGCAACGCGTTGCATCGTCATCCGAACCTCACGCTGATCGACTGGGCGGCCAACGCCGACCGGACCGGAATCACCTACGACGCAATCCACCTCAACAGGACGGGCGCCGAGTTGTACTCGAGCCTCATCGCGCAGGCGGTCAGCCGCACGAGCACCCGGTACGACGACCGCGAGGTCGTGACGATCGACGTCACCGACGATCCTGACGCAGCAGCCGCCGTCGTCAACATGACCGCAGTGGCCCCTCGAAACAACGGCTTCCTCACGGCGTACCCGTGCGACGCTCCCCGTCCGTTGGTCTCCCAGGTCGTGTATCGGCGCGACGACGTGGTCGGAGCGGGTGCGATCATCCCGGTCGACGCCGAGGGCCAGATCTGCGTGTACCAGCTCGCCGGCACGAACCTCGTGGTCGACGTGTCGGGCACGTTCTCGCGGACGTCCGGGGTGACCGGCGACGTTCCGAACCGTCTCTTCGACTCGCGAGAGATCAGCGTCGGCAGCAAGCTCCGGCCCGGCACGTACCCGGTCGACGTCACCGACGGCAGCGCTCCCGTCACCGACCCCATCGCCGTGGCGGTCACCGCCGTCGCTGCCGACGGGCCGGGCTTCATGAGCATGCACCCGTGCGATCAGACTCCAGAGACGTCGACCGTCAACGTCTTCATGCCCGGCCGCAATCTCTCGAACACCTCGATCGTGGCTCCCGACGCCGCAGCGCGGGTGTGCCTGACCGTGGCGGGATCTTCGATGCATGCCGTGATCGATCGGACCGCCACGTTTACTTCTCCGTCGGGTGAGTCGATGCTGTCGATCGAACGCCCGCACCGCGTGGTCGACACCCGCCAGCCCGACACACGCGCCGGCGCAGGCGACGTGGTCCGATTCTCGATCGGCGACACCGACCTGATCCCGCCCAGCACCGACCCCGCGGCCAGTGGCGTCGAGGCCATCGGATTCAACCTGACCATCATCAGGCCCGATGCGAACGGATTCGGCACCGTGTGGCCGTGCGACGACGAACGACCGCTCGCTTCGAACATCAACTTCCGGGCCGGCGAGGTACTGGCCAACTTCGTCGTGGGTGAACTCGATACCGATGGCGATGTGTGCGTGTTCGTCACGACGGGCACCCACCTGGCGATCGACGTGCTGGCCGGCTTCGGCACCGGCTACGACGCATCACTCCCGAGCCGTGCGCTCGACAGCAGACTCACCAACTGAGCCCCGACCGCCAGCTCCTAGCAGGTCGCCCGTTGCGCCTCCAAGGCAACGGCGCAAGTTACTGATCGGTACGCGCTCGAATGCTGCGAGAATGGCGGACATATGATCTTCGACGGTCACGTTCACCAGCTCCCCGACATCGACCCGACCGAAACGCAGGAGTGGCTCGACAGCCTCGACGCGGTGGTCGATTCGCACGGCAAGACCCGCGCCCGGTACCTGCTGTCTCGGCTGATGGAGCGGGCCAACGAGTCGCAGGTGTCGTTCCCCGCGACCGTCTCGACGCCCTACGTCAACACGATCCCGCGTGAAGAAGAACCGTGGTTCCCCGGCGACGAGCACATCGAGCGCCGCATCCGCGCCTTCATCCGCTGGAACGCCGCGATGATGGTGGTCAAGGCCAACAAGCACGCCGACGGCATCGGTGGCCACCTGTCGACCTTCGCCTCGTCGGCGGCGCTCTACGAGATCGGCTTCAACCACTTCTTCCGCGGGAAGGACGACGGCACCCCGGGTGACCACGTCTACTTCCAGGGCCATGCTGCGCCGGGCGTGTACGCCCGCGCGTATCTCGAGGGTCGGCTCACCGACGACGACCTCGATCACTTCCGCCAGGAGATCGGCCGTGGCGGCCGAGGCCTCTCCTCGTACCCGCACCCGCGCCTCATGCCCGAGTTCTGGGAGTTCCCGACGGTGTCGATGGGCCTCGGCCCGATCACGGCGCTCTACCACGCCCGGTTCAACCGCTACCTCCACAACCGCCAGATCGACGACACGAGCCAGAGTCGGGTGTGGGCGTTCCTCGGCGACGGTGAGTGCGACGAGCCCGAGACGCTCGGTGCCATCTCGCTCGCCGCCCGTGAGCAGCTCGACAACCTCGTGTTCGTCATCAACTGCAACCTGCAGCGCCTCGACGGCCCGGTGCGCGGCAACGGCAAGGTCATCCAGGAGCTCGAGGCTGTCTTCCGCGGCGCCGGTTGGAACGTCATCAAGGTCGTGTGGGGCTCGAAGTGGGACGACCTGCTCGCCCAAGACAAGGACGGCGTGCTGCTCAACAAGATGAACACGACCGTCGACGGCGAGTTCCAGCGGTACGCCGTCGAGCCGGGCAGCTACGCCCGCGAGCACTTCTTCGGCCCCGACGAACGGCTGCGCCAGATGGTGTCGCACCTGTCCGACGACGAGCTTCGCAACCTTCCTCGCGGCGGCCACGACTACCGCAAGCTGTACGCCGCCTACAAGGCCGCGACCGAGAACCTCGGCTCGGGTCGCCCGACCGTCATCCTGGCCAAGACCGTGAAGGGATGGACGCTCGGCGAGGGCTTCGAGGGCCGGAACTCGACGCACCAGATCAAGAAGATGACCGAGCAGCAGATCAAGGATCTGCGCGACCGGCTGTACCTCCACGGCGAGATCCCCGACTCGGCGATCACGGCCGAGAACCCGCCGTACTTCCGGCCGGCGACCGACTCGATCGAGTACCAGTACATGATGGAACGCCGCAAGGCGCTCGACGGGTTCGTCCCCAAGCGCTCGACGGTTGCCCGACGTCCGATCGAGCTGCCCGACGACAAGGCGTTCGCCGAGCTGCGCGCCGGATCCGCGGGCCAAGAGGTGTCGACCACCATGGGCTTCACCCGCCTGCTGCGCAACCTGGCGCGTGACCCCCACATCGGGCCGCGCATCGTGCCGATCATCCCCGACGAGGCCCGCACGTTCGGCATGGACGCGCTGTTCCGCGAGATCAAGATCTACGCCTCGCAGGGCCAGAAGTACGAGCCGGTCGACCACGACCTGCTGCTCTCATACTCCGAGTCGAGCCAGGGCCAGATCCTCGAAGAGGGCATCACCGAGGCTGGCTCGATGGCGAGCTTCATCGCCGCCGGCACGTCGTACGCCACCCGTGGCGTGCCGATGGTGCCCTTCTACACCTTCTATTCGATGTTCGGTTTTCAGCGCATCGGCGACCTGGTGTGGCAGGCGGCCGACATCCGAGCACGCGGCTTCATGATGGCCGCCACGGCGGGCCGGACGACGCTGCTGGGCGAGGGCTTGCAGCACCAAGACGGCCACAGCCTCGTGCTGGCCTCAACGGTGCCCCACGTCCAGGCCTACGACCCGGCGTTCGCCTACGAGGTCGGTGCCATCGTGCAGGCTGGCCTGAACCGCATGTACGGCGGTGGCGGGCCCGAGGAGACCGACGTCCTCTACTACATCACCCTCTACAACGAGAACTACGAGATGCCCGCACTGCCCGACACGCCGGGCCTGTCGGAGCAGATCGTCGAGGGCTTGTACCAGTTCGCCGAGGCCCCCGAGGTCGAGGGCGATGCGAAGCCGGCCACGATCCTGTTCTCGGGTTCGGCGCACACCGCCGCCCGCGAGGCGCAGGCCGAGTTGGCCGAGCACTACGGCGTTGCTGCGTCGCTGTGGTCGGCCACGTCGTACAAGGCACTGCGCGAGAACGGCCAGGAGGCCGAGCGCTACAACCGGCTGCACCCGAGCCAGGAACGCAAGGTCCCGCTGGTCGCCGAGCGACTGGCAGGTTCCGAGGGCCCGATCACGGCGGTCAGCGACTTCATGATGTCGGTGCCCGAGCAGATCCAGCAGTTCGTTCCCGACCGCACGTTCACGGCGCTCGGCACCGACGGCATGGGCCGCTCCGACACTCGCGAGGCGTTGCGCCGCCACTTCGAGATCGACACCGGCCACGTCGTGGTCGCCACGCTGTGGGGCCTCCACCTCGACGGCCTGGTCGAGGCGTCGGTCGTCGACGACGCGATCAAGCGCTACGACATCGACCCCGACGCCGCCAACCCGCTCCACGCCTGATTTCGGCCACCGTCCCAACTGGGGTCTGACCCCAGTTGGGACGTGCCGGTAGATTCGGGCGCATGACCGGAACGCTGTACATCACCGGCGACGAGCAGGCCGATTCGTTGCTCAACGCCGACGGCAACGCTCTCCTGCTCGGGATGCTGCTCGATCAGCAAGTCCCGATGGAGTGGGCCTTCGCCGGCCCCAGCACGCTCAAGGAGCGCCTCGGCCACCTCGATCCGGCCAAGATCGCTGCGATGGACGTCGACGAGTTCGTCACGATCTGCTGCGACAAGCCGGCGATCCACCGCTTCCCCGGCTCGATGGGCAAGCGCATCCACTCGGTCTGCGAGGCACTGGTGGCCGACTACGACGGCGACGCCGCCAATCTCTGGGCCGACGTGGCCGACGGCAAGGAGCTCTACAAGCGACTGAAGGCGCTGCCCGGCTACGGCGACGAGAAGTCGAAGATCTTCGTGGCGCTGCTCGGCAAGACCCAGGGCGTCCAGCCCGACGGCTGGCGCGAGGCTGCGGGCAAGTTCGGCGACGACGTCCCCCGCTCGGTCGCCGACGTCACCGACGAGGTGAGCCTCGGCAAGGTGCGCGAGTGGAAGAAGGCCCAGAAGGCGGCCAAGAAGGACAAGCAAGACCGCCCGCTGTGAACGCCGTCTGGGCGGCCTGACGCCGAACTGCTCTACGCCATCGCGGCGTTGCGCGCCGTGACCCTCAGCCGGCGGTTCCAGGCGACGTCGGCAAGCACATCTGGGTTCTCGACCCCGACCAGGGTGGCGATCTCACGCCAGACGAGCGCATCGCCAGCCGTTCGGGCGGCCAAGAGTGTGGTCGATCGCTCGGACAGCACTCCGTCGAGATCGACGGGGCGATCGGCACGCACCTCCGTGACATTGATCGCCTGCGGTCGAATCGGCGCTCCGACACGATCACTCAGCGACTGCCATGTCTGGTCGCCGAGCTCGACGAGCCCGACCCAGCCGATTCGGCGGACCCGTTTGATCGCAGCACCTGCGAGCCGGTTCATGCGGTCGTGGGGGATCTCTCCAGTAGCCGGGATACCTGCGTCACCGGCGAGCAGGAAACGAACGAGCACGTTGTCGGTCTGGTGGATGACGGATGGGTCCGAGAGCCACTGCTCGAACGAGGCGTCGACCGCGCTCTGGCTGTCGGTCCACGGCAGGTGCGCTTCGTGTACCTCGACTGGTAGCCCTCGCCAGTACTCGTAGTGTGAGAGCAGGCGAGCGCGCGGCTCCCGCACGAGCAGGGCGATGTCGGCCTCGTCGAACCCGGCGGTCAGCGTGGCGAGTGAGAAGTGGCCAGCGGCAGCCTCAACCTCGGCGAGCACCGACGGGTCGCAGAGGATTCGAGATCGAAGTGGTTCCGGCGTCGGGACACCTCGAAACGGTCCGAGCATCGATTCGTCGAACGTGTGGGTGTCCCAAACACGGTCAGCCAGGGCGGCGTGTACGGCTGCCGTCAGCGCGCTGCCAGCGGACTTCGGAATGTGCAGGAGGGCGAACCGCCGATCGGCTGACAGGGCAGGCTGCGGTCGGTGTGCCCTCGATGCGAGCATCCGGTCGGCCCTGGCGATCAGCCGACGTGCGGCAGGTTGGAAGCGTTCCGCCTGGGCACGCGCAGCCGAGTACGCAGCCGACGACGTGGTGCCCGTCGGGTTCGCGGCGTCATCATCGCGCGCTGCCAGCCACGCTGACAGGGAGCCGCAACCGCCGCCGAAACCATCGGGCACCGTTCGTTCCGGCGATGAGACGTTCTCGCCGACCTCGGCGAGCAGGGCGTCTCTCACCTGGCGGCGCACGTCCTTGGACAGTGGAACTCCGTCGACGGACGTCGACCACCCGTAGGGCTCGGCCCTGCGTTCCAGATGCCCGCGTCGTACCAGTTGATCGCCATACCGATCGGCGAGGATTCGCATCGCGGATCCCTGAGCGTGTTCGACACGAGGAACCGTGAGTTGATGCCTGCTCAACACATCGGGCCGCTCGGGGTCGTATGCGCTGAAGTGCACGAACCTCACCGGTCGCCCATCAAGTACCGGAACCTCGCCGTCGAGTTCGACCGACCGCTCGTGGACATTCCACCACGCGATGTTCATCGTCGGGTCTCGACTGATGTGATGGTCGAAGAGCGACGGCACCCAATCGACCCACCGCTGATCGGTGAAATGGGACACCTCGAAGTCGACGTCGGCGTCGAACCTCAATCGGACGTCCCACCAATCGAGGAACGGAAGCGCCAGGTGCGAGACCGCGATGAACCCGCAGTTGTACATGCCCGACTGCATGATCGTTCCCTCGTCGACACGTTTGCCGTCCCTGGGTACCGGCTGTAGGACGTGTGGGGTGAGGACGATCCCACGCTGCAGCGCTGGCTCGACCTGGTCATCAAAGGCCGAGTACACCTCGATGTCTGGATCGAGGTAGCAGGCGACGACGTCGTCCTGCCCGCCGAGGAGGAACCGCAGAAACGACGGCTTGAGCGCTGTCGAGAACTCCATGACGTCGTAGATGGTCTGCATCACCGACAGCACCGGCTCCCCCAGGTCCAGACGGTCGGGTGTGGCGACCTCCGCGCCAGCCGGCAACGCGGCCGCGAGTTCGGCTGTCCGCGACCCATCGGCGTCGACAACCAGCACGACGAACGTCGAACTCGGATGTTCACGTAGGAAGCTGTCGGCGAGAACCCCAGCCATGGCCATGTAGTTCGTCGCAACGATGGTCCCAGCGCGCATTGCCGGGATCGTATCGATGGATGCGCTCTGCCCCGGTCGGCGCCCTCGTATCCTGTTGCGATGGCGCGGACTCGCGAGGCCGGATCGGCCCGAGGTGCACATCAGGCCCGCGCGGACTGTTTCGTCGGAGCTCGAGAGTGAGCGCTGAGCGACCTGACCGAGGGCTCCCGGCCACTGGCCGTTCGGTCACCGAGCGCTACCAGGTCAGCGTCGACCCCCTCGCCGACAACGATCCGTATGCGTTCTCCCTCGCCTTCATCGGCAGCGGACGCCGGGTGCTCGAAGTCGGATGCGCCTCAGGCCACATGACGGCCGCGCTGGTCGCCGCTGGCAACTCGGTTGTCGGCGTCGAAGTCGATCCCGACGCTGCGGCAGAGGCAGCGAATGCGGCAGAACGGGTTCACGTACTCGATCTCGACATCGAATCCATCTCCGCCGTCGAGCACGAGCTCTTCGACGTCGTCCTCGCTGGCGACGTGCTCGAACACCTCCGGAACCCTGCCGCTGCTCTGGACGACGTGCTCACCCGGCTCCGTCCAGGTGGCGACCTGATCCTGTCGATTCCGAACGTCACCCACGCCGATGTTCGGCTCCACCTCCTCGAGGGCCGGTTCGACTACGCCGAGAGCGGACTGCTCGATCGGACTCACCTCCGGTGGTTCACACGAGCATCACTCCGTCGTTTGCTGGCGAATGCCGGAATGGTGGCTGTCGACCTCCGCCGCGTCACCCGACCGCTCGGAGCGACCCACATCGAAGTGGGTCCTGCAGGCGAGTCCGCAGCGATCACGAACTTCATACGCTCCGATCCCGACCACGACACCTTCCAGTTCGTCGTGCGAGCGCAACGCCTCACCGACCACGAGGGGCCCATCGACAACGATGTCCTCGCGTCGCCGCCGCCGCGGTGGGATCTCCAGGTCGACCGTGACGTGGAGGAGCTGCACGAGTACGCCCGCAACCTCCGATCGGCGCTCGATGAGCGAGAGAACTCGAGGCTGGCCAGGGTTCAGCGCGCCTGCCACCAGAGTCTGGCGACAGTTCGGCGGCGCCTCTCCCGCAATGCGTCGCGCTGAGTGAGCCCTGCAGCGTCAGCGCGCCTGGTTCGCGGCTCGGCGCTCTCGAGCAGCTCACGATACGCCCGACCGATCGACCGCTCGTCTGGCAGAGACGCCACTGTCGCCTCACCGGCCTCGGCCAGACGCTGACGCTCGCTGGGCTCGTCGAACAGCTGGCGCATGGCATCTGCCAGACCGCTTCGCGAGACGTCTGCCCAACGGGCACCCTCGGGATAGATACCCGCACCATCGACGAGGTCGACGAGATCGAAGTCGATCAACAGCGCGTTGGAGTTGTCGAGGTAGTCCAAGACCCCGCCGTAGTTCGTCGCAACAACGGCGGTGCCCAGTGCGAGCGCAGCAAATGTCTGCAGGCCGAACCCCTCGCTCCGATGTGGCGACACCAGGACGTCGGCGGCAGCGAGCAGTGCTCGATGTGATGCTTCGTCGAGATGCTGATCCAGCATCACGATGTCGGGCCGGTCTCCAGCTGCCATTCGAAGGCTCTGGACCGCGTCGGGCCGTTGCGCGCCGTTGATCGACTTGATGATCAGCAGCGCGCCGTCGTCGACCGAGAACGCCTCTCGGTACGCAGCTATCGAAGCGAGCGGATTCTTCCGTTCGGGAGTGCTCAGGTAGTCGAAGGTGACGAGAAAGACCGTCGCGTCGCCCCATTGAGCGCGGTGCGCCGCGACCAACGACTCATCGGCGACAGCCTCGGGAAGGAGGCAGGGGGCATGCCTGACGGGAAGCCAGGCAGGCGCCGCCGATCGATAGGCCCTGGCCGTGAACTCCGACCCGCACCACACCTCGTCGAGTTCGGACATGGCCTCGACGTGGGCGACCGGGACCTCTTCGAGCTCCCACCACCAGTAGCCGATCAACCGGCGTCCGTCAGACCTGAGAAACGGGTGGTCTGCCATCACCGCGCTCCATTCGAGAGCGGTGACGACAGCGATCGTGGTGTCGTGCAGCTCCGCCGGGATGGGGCGAGCCTCCCGGATGCGCGGCGAGAGTGTTGCGTCGTTGTCGATCTCGACCACGTCGACACCCGCGGCCCGAAGACACCTGACGATCGCACGGGCACTGTCGCCGAGCCCGCTCGAGACGTGGTGGTAGCCGAGGACGTTGACGCCGCTCACCGCCCGCCGTAGAAGCACCGGTGGGTGATCGATCATCGCACTCGAGCGTTTCGGTCGCTCTGCGCGAATGAGCCGGGCGGCACCACCGAACAGACCGCTTGCCAGAGACCGAGCATGCACGCCGTACGGTCGGTGTCGAAGCCGTCGAATCGACAGCGCGGAGGCAGCGAGGATCTCGCGCACCGAACCGTTCGACGCGACCGACCACAAGCGATTTCGTTCTTGGAGCTGCAACCCTGCGGCACCGAGTCGCTGAGTCGTCGCACTGCCCTGATGAGCGACCACGCTCGACGGGACGAGCGAGAAGCCCCAGCCACGTCGCGTGCCGCGTCGGCACCAGTCGACGTCCTCGTAGTAGAGGAAGAAGCGCTCGTCGACGGGCCCGATGTCGCGGATGCATGCAGCTGACCACATCGCTGCGCTGCCGGTCGCTGCGGCGAGCTGCGCCGGCTGAGCATCGCGGGCAGGCGCTCCTCGCAACCGATGGCTCACCGCCCCGAAACGATCGATGTCGACACCAGCGGAGTCGATCACCGGAGGTTCGACTCCGAGCTGCACGATCAATGGCTGGACCGCCCCGAGCCGCCGATTCGCCTGAAGCTCTGCGACGAGTGGGTCGGCCCAACCGGGCTCCACGATCACATCGTCGTCCAGAACAGCGACGTATTCGATCCCGTCTTCGAGTAGCTGGTGAACGCCCTCGTTGATCGCCCCTCCGACGCCTCGATTCGCTCCGAGATCGATGACCTCGACCCGTTCGCTCCATCCAGCGTCCTCCAGCCGGGCTGAGGCGGCCCCACCCGTGTCGACGACGACCACTCGGTCCGACAGATGAAGCGATGGGCACAGCGACGCCACACATCTCTCGAGGAGTTCGGGAGGAGCGTCGTAGGTCGAGACAACGACGCCGATCGGCGGTCGTTCGGTCCATTCGGTCATTGCGACGATTGCCCACTCCCCAGCAGTGCGGCATAGGACGCACCGACGTCTGCCTCCGATGGCTGCTCGAAGATGGTCGATCGGCCGCTGCTCACCAAGGCGGTCCGCAGGGCGACGTCATCCTCCACTCGCCGCATCGCGTCGACGAGCCCGGGTCTGCTGATCTCTGCCCAGGTGGCGCCGTCCGGATATACGCCCTCTCCGTTGGTGACTGGGACGAGATCGAAGTCGACGAGCAGGCAGTTCTGATCGTCGCTGTAGTCGACGTTGCCTCCGTACGCGGTGGCGATGACCGCTGTGTCGAGCGACATTGCGAGCGCTGGGACGAGACCGAGCCCTTCACTCCGGTGCGTCGACACCAGGCAGTCCGCAGCTTCTACCAGTCCCTGGTGGGAGCGGTCATCGAGATGGCGCTCTTCGAACACCACCCGTTCGTCGCCGCCAACGAGTCGGCGCAGCGCCGCAGCGTCACGCATCCGGAACTCGACGTTCTGCGCCTTGACGACGAGCTGCACGTCGGTCCGGTGACGTGGGAACGCCTCTTGAAACGCCTGAATCGCTGCTCGAGGGTTCTTTCGCTCGGGAACGCTGAGGTAATTCAAGACGGTGAGAAAGGTGAAACGGTCGCCCCACGCCTGGCGCCATGGCCGTACTGCGGGCGGGTCGCTCTCGACGAGCGGCAGGCGGAGCGGGGCCAGTCGAACTGGGGTCGTCGCGGGAAGCACAGCACGGTAGGCGTCGAAGACGAACTGCGTCGGGGTCCAGACCTCGTCGAGCAATCGACTGGCGAGGTGGTGGGAGGCGGGAACTTCGGAGAGCTCCCAGAACCAGTAGCCGATCACCTTGCGACCATTGGCGAAGAGCTCAGGGCAGGCGGCCCGAAACGCCTCGAGCTCGAAGGCCGTCACGACCGCGATGGTGACATCGTGGAGCCGCTCCGACATCCGCGCGACATCGCGAACTCGAGCCGCATCGGTTGCGTCGAAGTCGACCTCGACCACGTCGACGCCGGCCGCCCGGAGTGATGTGACGAGTTGCCGACCCGCGTCTCCGAGTCCGTTGCTGGCGTGGAGGAACCCTGCGACGTTGACGCCGACACCAGCACCGACCTGGGAGGTGGTTGCGGTCACGACTTCGCTGCCGGCAGGAGGTTCCAACGTCGCACGAGACGCGACGGTATCCCGGCGATGCCGGCGAGCAAGCCGCGAGCGTGGGCAGCTCGCGGGGTGTGACGGAGCCGACGAACCGACAGCCAGAGACCCCGTAGCAGGGTGCCACCATCACCAGTCATCGCGGTACACCACAACCGGTTGCGCTCCAGCAGCTCGGCACGGCGGTCGCCGAGACCCTCTGTCGTGGCGCTGCCGAGATGTTCGACCACGGACTCGAAGACGACAGCGAACTCCCAGCCATCCGCAGAGGCCCGTCGGCACCACTCGACATCTTCGTAGTAGAGGAAGAACCGTTCATCGAGGCCGCCGACGGACTCCCAACACTCCGCCCGGATGGCCATGGCTCCCCCGGTCACCGCGGCGACGCTGCCTGTTGATCGGCCGCTCCAGTGTTCGGCATCTTCGCCCCGCCCGATGTCTGACGCAGCGCCGCTCCCGTCGAGGACGACGCCGGCGCTGTTGACCGTCTCGGCACCCCCAGGCATCACCGACACGAGGAGCGGCTGAACCGCGCCCAAGTCGGACCGCGCGTCAAGCGAGTCGAGCAACGGCAGTAGCCAGCCTGGCCGCGTGATGACGTCGTCGTTGAGGCACACCACGACGCTGGCTCCTGCGGATGTAGCGGCTGAACACCCGGTGTTCACTGCGTGGGCAAAGCCGCGATTCTCGATCTCGGTGAGCGTTACTCGTGCCCCATCGGCAGGAGCCAGTTCGACATCAGCCGCCTCGAGTCGCGCCCGGGCGCTTCCCCCGTTGTCGATCATGTGGACGCTGATCGGGATCGATTCGAGCTCGGGGGTCGAGAGCGTCTCGAGCAAGGCCCCCACCGCCGACTCCAGCACTGCGGGAGGAGCGTTGTGGGTGACCATGACGACCCCCACCGGGCCCGACCTCGAAGCACCCGAGTCCTGCACGTGCCGAGTGTAGGCAGCGATGCGTCGTGTCACCGCCGCTCTCGCAATCGGCTCTACTTGCAGCCGAGAGGTAGCCGCTGAGATCGATGATCAGATCAGTCTCCGCAAGCGAATACACACAGACCCGACCACTCGAATCAAGCTTCGCCAACACCGCATTCGGCGACACCCCACCCGCCGACAAGTTCACATGCGACGCATTCGACACCTCAGCCGAACAATCAACACCGTCAAAAACCCAGGCCCCGACGGCGACACCGGCGTCACATTCGACAACACCGCATCAGCATCAATCGGCACCCCCCATCCAAGACCCCAGTGGCGATTCGTCCGGCTTCAGCCAGGCGTTCGAGCGCGGCTCGATGTATCTCGACGTGGCAGGAAGCGGCGAACTCTTCTTGTTCGACGAAGACGGCAACCCGTGCGGTTGAACCACTGACAGTAGGCTTCGGTCGTTCGGGCCTGGCCCGCTGCGCGAGCAATCCGATGTCTGCCTTTCCCGAGCGTCCGATCCCGATGGCGTCGATCTACGACATCGCCCGCGAGCTCATCGCCCGTGGCGAGGTCGACGCGATCACCAGCGACGTCTTCGACACGATCGTGTCCCGCGACTGCGCCTCCCCCGCCGACGTCTTCACCGACGTGGCACACCGGCTCCAGGAGCGCGGCCTGCTCGACGACGCTCTTCGCGCCGACACGTTCCGCCGCTGCAGAGTCGACGCCGAGACAACGGCGCGTCAGAGGTTGGTCGACGAGCGGCGCGGATCGGAATTCACTCGTGCTGCCCCTGACCGCGAACCGGCACCCGAGTGCACGATCGACGAGATCTGGGGCGTGGTGGAGTCGATGAGCGGCGTCGAAGCCGCCGCAGGCCGGGACCTCGAACTCACCGTGGAGTCAGCCCGCCTGCACCCGCTACCGAACGCTGTGGCGTTCCTGCAGTACGCCGCCGCCTCCGGCGTCCCGGTGCACCTCGTCAGCGACACCTACCTCAGCGCTGTCGAGCTCGAGAACCTGCTCGCGACTGTCGGCATTCCGACGACCGCATTCGCCTCGGTCACGACGTCGTCAGATCATCGACTCAGCAAACTCGATGGATTGCTCGCACAGGTGATCGAACAACACGGCCTCGACGCCTCTCGCGTCCTCCACATCGGCGACAATCCCGAGTCCGACGTCGCTGCGGCCACAGCGGCCGGCGCCCATGCCCTCGAGGCCGACCTCGGCGAGTCACTCACTGTCGTCTCGCGCGGCGGATCGGCGGTCGAGGCGTGGTCGCAACGCACGGGCACTGATCTCGGACTGACCTCGGTACTGCGCCAGCAACTCCTCCAGGCCGGCGACGTCTCGTGCTTCCCCGCATATCAATTCGGCGCCGCAGCGCTCGGCCCTCCGCTGTTCGGGTTCGCACGTTGGGCGGTCGACACGGTCGAGTCGCTCGGCGGGGCGCCGATTCATGGTCTACTGCGTGAGGGGCAGACCCTCGTCGAGTTGATTCGCTCGGCGAACGAGGGGCGCACGCTCCCAGATCTCCGACTCGTTCACGCCAGCAGGTGGGTCGACGTGCGTGCAGCATGCCTCGAGGCGAGCACCGACGAGATCGAAGAGATGCTCAGTCGTCGTGACCCGCTGAGTGCCGCCGACGTGGCCCTGACGCTTGGCTGCCAGCTCGAACCGATCGAGCAACTCGTTGGTCAGCAGCCCGTACAGCCAGCTGAGGTCCGCCAACTCGCTGCGGCGATCCATCGAGACGATGACCTACGCGAGTCGATCGTCGAAGCGAGCCGCCTGCTCAGAGAACGCGTCGTCGCACAGCTCCACATCGAACTCGACCTCGACGCTGACCGACTCGTTCTCATCGACGTCGGCTGGGGTGGCCGCATCCAGGCCTCGATCGAGAAGATCCTGCGGACCTCGGGTTACACCCAACCGATCACCGGGCTCTATCTCGCGCTGTCGCAGACCGGGGAGAGCCGCGTTGCCACGGGCGCCGACATGAGGGCGTACCTTCCCCACCGGTTCGACACCGACATGACGGGCGAGGTCAGCCGAGACATCGCCCACCACGCCGACACAATTGAACGAGTCCTCACACCGAACATCTCGACGTTCATCGATGTCGAAGACGACGGCACACCAGTCCGGGCCGTGGCCGCCGAATCGAGACCACCCGGTGTCGACCTCGCTCGTCAGGGACTGTTCGACATGGTTGAAGCGCTCGCCGCCCGTGCTGTCGACGACCGATGGGTGAACGATCCGACGTGGCGAGAGTCGGTCGCCATCCCGCTGCGCGAGTGCGTGCTCACGCCACACCCTCTTCTGGCACGCGACCTCACCTCCTGGTCGCATGATGATGTCGGCGGAGATCGTGAGACCCCCCTCGGGGGTGGCAACTCCACCGTCGAGCGTGTGCGGCTGGCGAGCGCCCGCGATCTCGACACCCTGGTCGACCAGCGCACGACCTGGGTCGACGGAGTCGCAGCGGAGCACCACCCGACGCTGCTCGCACAGCGCTACGCGATCCGGCAGGGTCTGGGCATCGACCAGGCTTCGCCCCCGAGCCCCGGTGGTGTGGTGCGGCTCTCGGTCTTCGGACATGGCAGTGATGCACCGGTTGCTCAACAGTTGCACGAGATCGGCACCACCGGCTCCGGCTGGAACGCGATCACCTTGGGCTTCGATGAGCGACCGATCCGAGCCGTGCGGTTCGACCCGGGCGAACTCGAGCTCTTCGTCGAGTTCGCAACGACCCGAATCCAGGCGGTGGGCATCGATCAGCCCACCTTCGAGTTCGAGACGGCTGGGCTCGCCGACCGCAAGTGGGCGTTCGTCAACGCTCGTCTGATCGATCCCCGTCGCGCAGCGTTCCATCGGGGAGGTCACGTCTTGCTGCCGCTCCCAGGGCAGGGTGGGCTCGGCGACCACAGTCGTCGAGTCGAGGTCATGATCGTCTTCCGACGCTGGCGACTTGATGCCGGCGACCCGCTGCTGACCGAGCCTCCGACAGAGCGGGTCCGCCGGGTCGCCACGACGTCGGCGAGACGAGCCCAGCGACTCATCGGTCGCCTCCGCTCAACCGACGACCTCGACAGCTGAGCGTCCACAGGTAGCCTCCGCCGCATGCGATGGCCTCATCGAGCGGGAGCTCTCCGGCGATACTTCGACCGGAATGACGGTCGGCTGATGCACAAGTGGATGCACTACTTCCCGGTCTACGAGGCGCACCTGGCCCCGTCACGCGGCAAGAAGGTCCGCATGCTCGAGATCGGCGTGTCGCACGGCGGCTCCCTGGAGATGTGGCGCTCGTTCTTGGGACGCCGATGCACCATCGTCGGCGTCGACATCGATCCCCGCGTGTCCCAACTCGAGGCACCCGGTCTCCAGATCCGAATCGGCGATCAGGCCGACGCAGAATTCCTCGGAGCACTCCGAACCGAGTTCGACACCTTCGACATCATCCTCGATGACGGCGGGCATCACCCCGCCGCCCAGATTGCCAGCTTCGAGGCGCTCTGGCCCACGGTTCCCGACGGTGGGATCTACATGGTCGAGGATCTCCACACCAGCTACTGGCCGGCATACGGCGGCGCACCGGGCAGCGCCGACTCGTTCATCGGCTGGCTCCACCGACGCATCGACGACCTTCACGCGTTCCACTCCAGAACTCCCGGTTTCGAGCCCAACGACTGGACTCGCACGATTGGTTCCATCCACATCTACGACAGCATCGTCGTCGTCGTGAAAGAACAACGCTCCGCACCCGAGGTGAAGATGAGTGGACGCCCGTCGTTCGACGACGTCTACGGGGTCGAATTGTCGGAGGTCCTCGATGAGGAGCACGCGCGCCAGATCGAGTCCACAGGTAGCCCGGTTGCGCGAGTCCGTCGTCTTGCACGTCATCCAGTCACGACGACGAAGCGGGTGGCCGACAGGGTCGCCGCCACCCGACGGTCGGCCAGCGCATCACGATGATGGTCTGGGGGAAGCGCCCACATCATCCGCCGGGATCAACACGCCATCCGGGTGCCCCGTCGACAGGGCGGTAGATTCCTCCCCCGATGATCCCTGAGCAAGCCGGTATCACGACACGGCGTGCCGCAGCTCGAGCCAGACGGTTCGCCCACACGGTGTGGCCCGGGATTCAACCACCTGCGGTCGATCACATCGAGCGAAACGAGGCGTTCGGGCGCGACCGACGCTTGGCACTCCTGCACGTACCGAAGTCGGCCGGCAACTCCATCGCGGTTGCCTTGAGCGAAGCCCTGCGTGATCGCTCCTGGTCCCCCTACTGGCTCGACCCCACACTGTTCGGATCGATGCGCTCGGAACCAATCCCCCCGAATGTGCGCGGATCGGTCATTCGGGAACCACTCGCACTCCGGTCCTACGAAGTCGTCTCCGGCCACATCAGCCTCCCGGCCCTGCTGTCTGGATTCGATCGGGCCGATGTCGTCCTGCTGGTGCGCGAGCCACGATCGCGGGTGCTCTCGCTCTACGAATACTGGCGGGCATTGAGCCCCGAGCAGCAGAGCCCGGAGAACACCTGGCCCGTCGTGGGCAGGGCGGCCCATCTCGACTTCGGCGAATGGCTCAGTGACGCTGTCAGCGCGTACCAAACCGACAATGTCACGATTCGTATGTTGCTCGGCAGTCACCAGGCCATCCCGGACGATGACTTCATCGCGGCCGAAGATCTCCCCCTGCTCACGAAGCTCGCAATTCGGGAGGCCCGCTCCATCGGCTGGACCGACATCGTCGAGCGCGGCCACGCGATGTGGCACGGGTTGTCGCAGCGCATCGGAGCCGAACTCACCCCGGCGAACGAGAACGTGACCGGACGAAGCGATGGACTCGCGACCGATGCCCGGGTGCTCTTCGACCCATCGACCGTCGAACTGCTCGATGCGCGAGTCGCGGGCGACGCAGCCGTCTGGGCCTCGGTGGCGGTTCAGCGGTCGGTCCGCAAGCCCGCGCTCGAGGCTGACAAAGCGTGGATGCGGCGGCTCGGACAGACAACTCTCACGCCGCCGACATAGACCGGCCGTCGTGGCCGATGGGCACCTCTCGGGCCCGTTTCCAATCGGGATCAGAGGGGTGGGGCGCCCGAGTGGTGGGGCAGCTCGAGGTAGTCGATGCGGCCGGGTGTGAGCAGGGGGTGGGCGTACGGGTCGTAGAGCGACATGTGGCCATAGCGCTCTTCGAGAAGCGCCTTCTCGGCGGGCTCGATCGGATGGTCGAACGACTGCTGTTCGAAGTGGTACCAGCTCGCCCGTGGCGTGTAGACGATCCGGTAGCCGGCCTCGCGAACTCGACGGCTGAGGTCGACGTCGTTGTAGTTGGCGCCGAAGGCCTCGTCCATGCCACCGAGTTCGAGGTAGACGCTTCGGCTCATGAGGGCGGCGGCAGCCGTGACGCCAGCACACTCTCGCTCGACCGCCAACATCCCGTACGGGCCGGGCGTGTCGCCATCGAATCCGTTGAACAAGTGGTGGATGGTGCCGTGGTACCAGTGCCCGGCGTGCTGGAGTCGACCGTCTTCATAGAGGAGCCGGGCGCCGACCATGCCGACATCGTTCTGCTGGGCGATGCCGACCATGCGACCGACGCTGGCCGGATCGATCAGCTCGGTGTCGTCGTTGAGGAGCAGGATGTACTCCCCCGACGCTGCGTCGACGCCCGCGTTGCAGACCGTCGAGAAGTTGAACGGCTGATCGAACGGGACGATCGTGAGTCGGTCGCCAGCGATCTGGCGCAACCCACGCTCGACTGCGGGCTCGGCGTCGCCGTTCAGCACCACGACGAACTCGAGATCGACGTCGCGACGCTCGTCGGCAGCCGTGACGAGAGATCGCACCGCTTCGTGAACGAAGCAGCGGGTGGCTCCCCACACGCGGCCGGTGGTTCCGCGGGTCGGGATCACCACCGACACCGTCGGCGTGCCGATGAGCACTCGGTCGATGGTGACGATGCCGGGCCATGGCCCGAGCGACACCTCGGCGTCGATGCCCACCCGGTCGAGGTGCTGCTGCACCGCCGCGACCCCAGCGTGAAACGCATACGGCTTGTTCTCCGGGTCGGCAGCGACGCTGTCGGGGGCCTGACGCCAGTGGAGCAGCAACTCGGGCACGTGAGTGAACGGTGCGGCGACCTCCGCGAGCTTCAACAGCAGGTCATGGTCTTGTGCGCCGTCCAGACCAGGTGTGAAGCCACCGACCTGCTCGACGAGCTCGCGTCGGGCGCACACCAGATGGGTGATGTAGTTGTGGTTCCGCAGCCGTTCGAGCGAGAAGATCGGCTTGTACAGAGGGGTGGCGCACCGCCCGTCGACCCGCAGCAGGTCGTGGTCGCTGTACAGCACGTCGAGCATCGCCTCGGGGTCGCGAACCGGCACGTCGCGGTTCGTGGCCGGCCAGACGATCTTGTCGTAGCCAGCCGTGGCGTGCGGTTCGCCGTCGATCGCTGCCGCCATCTTCTGAAGAGCATCGGGCTCGAGCAGGTCGTCGTGGTCGAGCAGCACCACGTATTCACCGGTCGCTGCGGTCAGCGCGTCGTTCGACGCGGCGACGATGCCGCCGTTCTCCGCACGGCGAATCACCTCGCGCCGCGGGTCGGCGTGGGCGGCGAACACCGCGTCGAGGCCGGACCGAGTCGACCCGTCGTCGACGAGGACGTGCTGCCACGACCCCTCGGTCTGGGCGTCGACCGAGGCGAGGCACTCGGCGAGGTGATCGGGCTCGGTCTCGTAGACCGCGGTGAGGATGCTGAACCGCGGGGCCGCTGACTCACTCATGTTCCGATTGCTCACGCTGAGTCGGACGATGTCGACGACGGCCTGATCTTCGTCCAGAGGATCTTCAGGCGAGGCGCGGCCGACATCCTCCACCGCCGCACCACTCGATACCTCAGGTACTGCGGCAAGGTCATCTCGCGGCGTCGGACGATGAGGTCTTGGTCTTGCCGTGATCGCCACAGGTCGGTGGCCATCTGTTCGACGTGGGCTCGGAGCTTTCCCGCCTCGAGTTCGGCGGCCTTCGCCTGCGCCGAGGCAGCCTCGACGTCGGCGCGCAGGGTCTCGTAGCCCAGCTCCGACGGGCCGACCAGCGCACGCAGCCGTTCGAGTTCGGCCCGCTCGGTCTTGGTCAGTTCGCCGGTCGGCTCGGTCATCGGGGCGACGATATCCGTGGCTGGAGTCGCTCGGCAGCGATCAGCGGGCCGGGAAGTCGATCGCTGGGTGGAGGGCCTCGAATCGTTCGAGCATCACATCGGTGAACCGGTTCGCGCCGGTGACCATCGAGCCGTCTTGCACCCGATACCGACCGAGGATCTCCGGAACGTGGACACCGTGTCGACCCGACGCAACGACTCTCAGCCAGAGATCCCAGTCCTCCCAGCCGAGCAGCATGCCGGGCAACTCTCGATAGCCACCGAGTTCCGCGATCGCTCGCCGTCGCAGCATCACCTGGGCGTCGATCTGATTGCGTTCTGCGAGCCGACCCGCGTCCCAGGCGTGAGCGCTGAGCAGGCCGGTCTCGGAACCGAACTGTTCGAGGATCCCCCACGAGAAGACGGCGTCGGAGTCGGCGGTGAGCGCCTCGGAGAGACGCAGGAGGCACCGTGGGTACACGAGGTTGTCGGCGTCGAGCACCATCACGTGATCGCAACGGGCGTGTTCGATCGCGAGCTGCCGCGCTGCGGCGAGTCCCGCATTGGCAGCGCGCCCCACGAGGCGAACGGGAACCTCGGGGTGCTCCTCGATCCACCCGCGCACGGCCGACCGACCCTCGTCGGTCGAGTGGTCGTCGACGACGACGATCTCGGGATTCACATCGACCGAGGCCGCCACCGAGTCGAGGGTGTCGGTGACGACGTCGGCGTAGTCGAACAAGGTGACGATCGCGCTGACGTCGGCGATCGCACTCTCCCAGGCTGCACTGTCGATGATCTCGAGGTGATCGTCGATGCCGAACGCCAGCCGACACCGCTCGGCATCGATCGAACGACGGAGCGATCGCTCGGCGACAACCGCGTCGAGGAGCCTGCGACGGATGGATACGTGCGGTCGAAACGCCGGTCGGAGCCGGTCGGAGCCGTCGCCGGCCGGTGCCGTGATCGCCCTGACGGCTGCACCGACTGCCGATCTCGACGCCGGACGGGCGGTCACCTGCGTTCGTTCGATCTCGTCGAGCAGCGGGCCCAGCGTGCGGCTCAGTGCGAGCGGCCCGGTGACGAATCGCAGTGCGGTGTCGGCGATGTGGTCGCGCCGAGCCCGGTCGCTCAGGAGATCGCGGATGGCGATGGCCGGGTCGTCGGTGACGACCAGGTGCTCGCCGTTGACCAGCGGTGAGAGTTCATCGGACGGCTCGGTGACGATGACGCATCCGTTCGCCATCGCCTCGACCGCCCGAGCCCACTCGAAATAGGCCGACGAGTCGTCGCGATGCAGGTTGAGCAGCAGGCGCGAGCGAGCGAGGAGCTCGTACTTCTCGTCACCGAACACCGGGCCAGCACCGTTCGCCTCGCCGGGCACGACGGGTCGGTCGGTCGGGAACAGCCGGAGTTCGCAATGGTGCGGAGCGAGCGTCCGCGCCAGCGCAGCGAGGCGGTGCGCCCGACGATCGGTCAGACCAGCGAGCACCACGACGTCGATGTCGCGCGGACCGGCGTCGTGCGCCATCGACGGCACGGCACCGAGTTGCAGCGTTCGCACGGCGAGCCCCGCGGCTCGGGTCGCTTCGGCTCCGATCGGGTTGATGTCGAGCGCGAGGGCTGCGCGGCGGCTCCACCAAAGCGACCGCTCGAACCAGCCGGTGCCGGGCTGCTCGGTCCCGATCGGTGTCGACCGGCTCGCAGCCGCCACGAGGGCCCGCTTCGACCTGCTCGACAGCTCGTAGAACTCGTGTGGCGCGAGCACCAGCGTGATCGCCTCGGGCGACCCCTCCCCGGGGAGCGAACCGTCTGCGACGAGCCGACTCGCTCGCCCGACCTCTCGCGCCGCCTCGACCAGCCAGTTGGCGATGTCGACCATGAAGGCGTTGCCGCGCAGGGTCACATAGATCTCGACCGGCCGGTCGGCCCGACGGCCCTCGCTCTCGCTCACGTCGAACGTCGGCGACCGGGGAGGAGGTCGCGCCACGATGCAGCGAGTTGGCGGAGCACGGTCGAGCGGCTCACCGCCTGGGGAAGTTCGTCGGCCAGAGCGTTGAGTTCGGCCTCCCGCTGACGCGACGCCGCCTCGAGTTCGTCGAGCCGGGTCGATGCCTCGTTCCGTTCGGTCACGCTGGCTCCTCGATGATGTCGACAGGCCGATCGTCGCCGGTGCTGTCGAACTCGGCCGCGCGCTCGTTGGCGGTGACGAGCCGATCGAGCGACCAGAGCAGCCCGACCCATCCGACTGCGATGACGATCAGCGGGAACAACGGCGACACCGATGCTCCGAAGGTGTGCCATCGCCACGGTGCCATCGTGCCGTCGATCCCGACGGCGAACCGCCGCATCGCCGCAGCGAGTGCCACCATCGACACGACCCCGGCGATGACACCGATGCCTCGTGCGAGCCGCCCAGACGGGTCGATCCGGCCCACCTCACGGACCGCTCCGAGCAGGATCGGGATGCCCACCATCAGCGGCAGGTAGTAGCGGCCCTGCCAGTACTGCGGGCTGCCGTCGACCTGGGTCGCGGTGAGCCACCACGACATCAGGATCCCGGTGACGAGCACGAGCACGACCGAGACGAGCGCCTGTGGGCGGACCATCGCCACCGCTCCCACGAGTGCACCCAGCGCGCCGACGAACACGAACGCGAACGAGGTCGGCATCGGCGCATCGAGCCAGCTCAGCAGCCCGAACGCCTCGAAGAGATCAGACCCGGTTTCGGCGACGATCGCCCGCCACTTCGAGGTGTCGAGGGCCGGATCGCGCCATTGGACGAATCGAACGGCAGCGAACGCTCCGACGAAACCAACCACAGCGAGCAGGACCGCGACTGCACGCGACGGCAGCGATGACCGCTCCAACACCGAGCGGCCGAGCCACACCGCGATCGGCAGCAGGGGCACTGCGAACAGCAGCATCGTGCCGTCGGCCTCGCTCGTGGTGGCCCAGGCGAAGGTGACCACCACGGCCCCGATCGAGAGGGCGAGCGGCCCGCGCCGAGCGAGCTGGCGGAGTTCGGCCGCGCTCCGCACGTTGGCGGCGATCATGATCGACACGATCACACAGGCGTAGATCAGCCCGTCACGCCGCGACAGCACCATGGCCGCCCACGACACGGCAGCGAACCACGGCACCCAACGCTCGGTCGGTTGGCCTCGTCCGGTGAAGACGATCGCCGCCCAGAACCCGACGCCGCCGGCGATGACCAAGCCCGAGGGGTTCACCGTTGCCAGGTTGAACAACACCACGGGGGTGACGGCCAGCAGCGTGGCTGCCGCGGCGTGGCGTCCACGGCGGGCGGCGAGTGCGAGGGCGCCGCAGATGAGGGAGAACGGGATGATCGCGTGGAACACCCGGGCGAACTGGTTCGCCATTGTCCCCTCGAGCACGAGGCTCGGTATGCCGGGAAGGAGATGGCCCCAGATGGGATAGTTGGCCGATCGGGTGCCGCGCAACACCTCGCCCTCGGGGGCGTCGACGAGGGTGCCACAATTGACGGGTACGTCGAGCTTGAACGCCCAGCACTGCGGGTCGGGCCACCCGACCCATCCGGGCAGCTCGTACGAGGTCGAGAACACCACGTCGACGTTGCCCTGATCGGGGAGCCCACCCCGCACCACCGCCGCCGACCGGACGATGTGGCCGGGCTCATCGGACCCCGTCGAACCCGGCAGGATCGCGATCCAGCCGAGCACGATCACCGCGAACGAGGCGATCACGAACGCCAGCGCCCGCTTCGACGCGACGGAGGAAGGCACCGCGTTCGGCTCGGTGCTCGACTCGTCCCGCACGGGGGTCAGCGTACTGTTCCCGCACTGACGGATAGCGTGGTCGTTTCATGTCGCTTCGGACGGCGGTGGCGCATCGCAACCTCCTCTACCTGCTCTCGTTGAAGGAGCTGCGGACCCGGTATCGCAAGTCGATCCTCGGCTGGGCGTGGACGCTGCTCAACCCGATCAGCCAAGTCATCATCTTCTCCTTCGTCTTCCTGGTCGCCTTCAACCAGACGGCGCCGATCGGCAACCCCTCGGGCCTCCAGAGTTTCCCGCTCTACTTCCTGGCGGGATTGCTGCCGTTCAACTACTTCTCGATCTCGGTCACCGCCGGCATCGGCTCGATCTCTGCCAACGGCGGTCTGATCTCGAAGGTCGCATTCCCCCACGAGCACCTCCCGCTGTCGGTGCTCGCCGCCCAACTCGCGACGTTCCTGATCGAACTGTCGGTGCTGTCGGTCGCGCTGCTGATCGCTGGCCAGATGGTGCTGCCGTGGCTGGTGCCCTACATGGCGCTCGTCGCCCTGCTCACAGTGTTCACCGCCGGTGTGTCCCTCGCGTTGTCGGCAGCCAACGTGTTCTTCCGCGATGTCAGCCATCTGTGGTCGATCGCTGCGCAGTTGCTCTTCTACGCCACGCCGATCATCTGGGTACCCGAGGTGATCGACATCGACGCGCTCGACACGTTCTCGAACTGGCATCCGACCGGGTCGTTCATCAGGGCCTCGCAGCAGATGTTGTACGGCGGCCACATGCCGTCGATCGCCCGCTGGGTTCATCTCACCGCCGTCGCGCTGATCTCGTTGGCGATCGGATCCTGGATCTTCAACCGGCTGTCGCCGCGCTTTGCGGAGGAGGTGTGACGTGACGAACGCGCAGGGTGCTGCCTCACCGTCGACCGACATCGCCATGTCGGTCAACGACGTGCGCAAGACCTTCCGGATCTACCGCGAGAAGTCGAGCTCGCTGAAGCAGCTCATCATCGGCGGCCGCAACCGGTACGAGGAGTTCACCGCCCTCGATGGGGTGTCGTTCGACGTCCCGACCGGGCAGGCACTCGGCATCCTCGGCCACAACGGGTCGGGCAAGTCGACGCTACTGAAGTGCATGGCGCGCATCCTGCGGCCGAACAGCGGCACCATCACATACGACAAGCGGATGGCGGGCCTCCTCGAACTCGGCGCCGGGTTTCACCCCGACCTGAGCGGACGCGACAACGTGTTCCTCAACGCGGCGATCCTCGGGATGCCCCGGCGCGAGATCGCCCGCCGATTCGACGAGATCGTCGAGTTCTCAGGTCTCGGCGACTTCGTCGAGTCGCAGGTCAAGACCTACTCGTCGGGAATGTATCTCCGCCTCGCGTTCTCGGTGGCGATCCATGTCGACCCCGAGCTGCTGCTGATCGACGAGATCCTCGCCGTCGGCGACGTTGCGTTCCAGCGAAAGTGCATGGAACGGTTCGTCGAGTTCCGCAAGGAGGGGCGCACGCTCATCATCGTCACCCACGACACCGGCAGCGTCCGCCACTTCTGCGACCGGGCGATCTGGATGGATCACGGCAACATCGTCGAAGACGGCGACCCGGCACCCGTCATCGACCGGTACACCGAGTCGATGTTGGCCGGCACGCTCGACGCCGAAACCGGTGGTGTCCGCCGTGGCGACGGCCCGATCCGGGTCACGTCGATCGAGGTGGTGACAGCCGACGGCGGCACCGTCCACACCGGCGACGACGTCACCGTCCGGCTCCGCTGGCATACCGACGAACCGGTGCGTCAACCGGTGTTCATCGTGAAGCTCGCGACCGATGTCGGGGTCGAGGTCACCGCACCGGCGAACGCCGACGCTGGGGTGGTGCTCGACGCTGCGAAGGGTGAAGGCGTCACCGAAGTGCGATTCCCACGCTTCGACCTCCTCCCGGGGACCTATGTCGTCCACACCGAGGTCACCGGACCCGGCCGCACCCTCGTGTACGACCATCTGCAAGACGCCCACCGCTTCGAGGTGAGCGCCGGCTCGTCGCAGGAGACCGATGGCTTGGTGACCCTCCGCCCCACCTGGACCTTCCGCCGCTGATCTCGTCACCCTCGGTGTCAGACACCCAGGGTGACGAGCCGTTCACCGGTTCCGACACACCGGGGTCGGTAGGCTTCTCCGAATGGTCCAGCTGTCGAGGACGGCGACGTCCGAGACCGAGTTCGCCATCGCGCGGCGGTCGGAGACGCTGTCGCCGGTGATCATCCGAACCGCCGAGCGGTTCCGTGGCCCTCTCGGCTTCTTCTGGCGCCGTGGTCTGCGATTCCTGGGCGTCCTCGACGTGATCGGCCTCTACGGGCTGATGGTGGCGATCAGCTTCGTGCGCTACGGCTTCGACCTCGACTGGCCCACGTACCCCCTGTCGCACTACCTCATCGGCTTCTCGATCGCGACCGGCATCCACATCGTCGTCAACTACTTCGCGGGGCTGTACGAGCGCGAGCCGCGGCTCGGCCAGCGACCCTGGCTTCCTCGTGTCGCGTTGGCGACCGGCATCGGTGTCGCCGTGCAGGCCGCGGCGTTCGTCGCGCTCGACCGGTACCTCATGCCGCGGTTGAACCTGGTCGTGTTCGCACTCCTGGCCTCGTTCGTCCTGATCGCCAACCGCAAACTGTCCAGACGGCTCACCCGCCGGTGGCAGGGCCCGCCCCTGGTCGTGCTCACTGGCGATCGCAGTGCGTGTGACCTGGCCGAAGAACACCTGCAGTCGTCCGATCGCTCGGCCACCGTGGTCGCCCGCATCGATGTCGGCGACGACCTGGTCGGCGCCATCACACAGAGCAAAGCCACCGACGTGCTGCTGCTCGACGTCACGGCGTTCGGCTCGATCTACCCCGAACCGCTCAACTCGCTCGAAGCACAGGGCGTCGGATTCCTCCAGCGGGTCGGCGCGCGGGAGACCCTGCTCGGCCTGCGGGTGATCCGCGAGATCGGCGGCATGCCGTTCGTCCCGCTGCGTGCGCACGCCATGCCGATGCACAAGGTGCGACTGAAGCGCATCTTCGACCTGCTGCTCACCGTCGCACTCGCTCCGATCTGGCTGGCCGTGATGGCGTTGCTCGCTCTGTGGGTGCGGGCTCGGGCAGGGGCCGGCGTGTTGTTCCGACAGCAGCGGGTCGGGCGTGACGGCGTGATCTTCACGTGCATCAAGTTCCGCACGATGATTCCCGAGGCCGAGGAAGACGGGCGCGCCCGTCTGGCCACGAAAGACGATGAGCGTGTGGTGCGGGGCCTCGGCTGGATGCGTTCGACCCGCCTCGACGAGCTCCCCCAGCTGTTCAACGTGCTGCGCGGCGAGATGTCGCTGGTCGGCCCACGGCCTGAACGGCCCGAACTGATCGCCGAGATCGCCCCTCGCGTGCCCGGCTACATACGACGCGAGGAGCTGCTGCCGGGCATCACCGGTCTCGCCCAGGTAAACGGTCGCTACGCCACCGACGCCGAGTTCAAGCTCGGCTACGACATCCAGTACCTCGTCAACTGGTCGCTGCTGATGGACGTCCAGATCCTGCTGCGGACGGTGTGGGTCGTGGTGGCCCGGCGAGTGTGAGCCGCAGATTTCCCGAGGGTCGGCCCCTCACCGGAGGCTGGCGCGATGACCCCGCCTGGCCCGACGTCGACGTCGTGATGCCGATCCGCAACGAGTTCGATCACCTCGAGGCGGCGATCGAGTCGGTGCGGGCGCAGGAGTACCCGGGTCGGCTGCGGATCCTCCTCGGCGTCGGACCCAGCGACGACAACACCGAGGCGCTCGCAGCGAAACTGGCCGACGAAGCCGACGACCTCGTCGTCGTCGACAACCCGAGCGGAAAGACCCCATCGGCACTGAACGTCGCCATCCGCGCCGGGTCGTCTCCGGTAGTCGTGAGGGTCGACGGCCACAGCGTGCTGTCCGATGGATACATCGCCCATGCGGTCGAGACGCTCCGCTCGACCGGTGCCGCCAACGTCGGGGGCCGTCAGGTTCCACAGCCCGAGACGCCGTTCGAGGAAGCGGTTGCAGCAGCGACCACCTCGTGGCTCGGCACCGGTGGCGCCACGTACCGAGTCGGCGGCGAACCGGGTCCGGTCGACACCGTGTACCTCGGGGTCTTCGACCGAGCTGCGATCGAGGCCGTCGAGCTGTTCGACGAGCGCCTGATCCGCAACCAGGACTACGAACTCAACATCCGGCTCCGGCTGGCCGGAGGCCTAGTCTGGTTTGACCCCGACCTCTGGGTGGGTTACCGGCCACGGAAGTCGAGGAGGGCACTCGCGAAGCAGTACTACGAGTACGGATACTGGAAGGCTCAGGTGCTGCGCCTGCACCCCGAGTCGCTGCGCGCCCGGCAACTCGCCGCAGCGTTCGTCGCTCCCGTCCTGCTCACCGGATTCTCGGCATCGCTCCGCCGATCGAGCAGAATCACTGCAGCCCTCGGCTCGGCGATCCTGCTCGGTGCCGCCTGCCGAAGTCGGCCGCTGGTCGTCGGACTCACGGCGTCGGCATGGAGTCTCGGGTTCTTGGCCGGCGGCACCCGGCCGAAAAGACTCAACCGACGCCGCTAGCCTCGCGGCGGCGATTTCATGACCCGATCGCCCGTGTCATCACCATGAACAACGCCATTGCGCCCGATGGTGGCGCCGACGCCACCGGTCTCCAAGACGCCCGAGCAGTCGATCGACTCGGCCCCTATCTGCGGGCAACCTGGGAACGCAGGGAATGGTCGTGGTACGTAGCTGCCTCGGAACTGCGAAGCCGACAGGTCAACTCGGTACTCGGCAACCTGTGGCACCTCCTCAATCCGCTCCTGCAAGTCGGCGTCTTCTTCTTGTTCTTCGGTCTGATACTCCAGACAGACCGTGGCGTCGACAACTTCCTCGGTTACCTGTCGATCGGGATCTTCGTCTATCTCCACTCGCAGAAGGCCACGCTCGCAGGCGGCAAGTCGATGCTCCAGTATCGACAGCTCATGCAGCTGATCTCGTTTCCGAGAGCACTCGTCCCCATCACTTCGACGATGACCGAAGCACTCGCTGCGCTCAGCGGCTACTTCGTGATGGTCGTAGTGGTGGTTACAACCGGTGAGACCTTCACACCGGCGTGGCTCCTGGTCGTCCCACTGTTCGCCGTGCAGGTCGTCTTCAACGCCGGGCTCGCGCTCATCACCGCCCGAGCCGTGCATCGGGTCTACGACATCCAACAGGTCCTCCCGTTCGTGTTTCGCTTGGGCTTCTACGCGTCGGGCGTGCTGTTCAACGTGAACGCTTACCTCGAGGACAATCCGCTGCAGGTGGTGTTCGAACTCAACCCGCTGTACTGCTTCATCGAGACGTACCGCGGCTTGTTGCTCGATTCGAACACGGTCGACACGTCGCTGGTCATCACCGCCCTGATCTGGTCGTTCGCCGTGTTCGTCGTGGGCATGCTCTGGTTCCGCGGCGCAGAGGATTCCTATGGATCCGAGTAGCCACCCGCACCTCAGCATCCGCGTCGAGGATGTGCACGTCAGATATCGGGTCGTCGAAGACCGAGGCCTCAAGTTGTCGGAGGTCGCTCGGCGCGGGTTTCGCTCACGCGGTTCGAGCGAGGTCCATGCGCTCCGAGGCGTGTCACTCGACATCGGAGTCGGCGAGTCGGTCGGAATCCTCGGCCGGAACGGCTCCGGCAAGTCAACGCTGCTTCGATGCATCGCCGGCGTCCAGCCGCTCACCTCTGGCCGAGTGCTCGTGCGGGGTCGGCCTCAACTGCTCGCCGTGAACGCGGCGCTCGACGGCCGCTTGTCGGGCCGACGCAACATCTATCTCGGTGGTCTCGCCATGGGTCTACGGCGAGGTGAGATCGACAGTCATCTCGACGAGATCATCGAGTTCGCCGAGCTCAGAGACGCCATCGACCGACCGATGAGGACGTACTCGTCGGGCATGAGGGCTCGGCTGGCCTTCTCGATCGCAACCCTGTCGGCGCCACAGATTCTGCTGATTGATGAGGCGTTGGCGGTCGGCGACCGCAAGTTCCGCAGGAAGAGCCTCGAACGGGTCCGCGACATGCAGCGCGATGCGGGCACGCTCATCATGGTCACGCACAACCTCAACGAGATCCGAACCAGCTGTCAGCGAGCCATCTGGATCCATCGAGGCACCGTGCGAGCCGACGGCGAGGCTGGGTCGGTGATCGACGAGTACGAGGCCACCGACGAATGAGGGCCCTGAAGTTTCCCAGGGTGGAGCAGCTCGACGTAGGCCCCGTCCGACTGAAGTTCCGCCACGCCAAGGGGACGGACATGCAGCGATGGGTCAAGCGGTCTGATTTCGTGTACGAGCCCGAGGTCCTGGCGCTGCTGCTCGTCCTCCTCGCCCAACAACCGAGCGCTCGCTTCGTCAACGTCGGGGCGAACATCGGGTACTTCCCGATCATCGCCAAGAAGCTGTTCGGCGATCGGATCGATGTCCACGCATACGAACCGATGCCCGAGTTGCTCGAACGACTGCGGCGGGGGTGTGCGGACAACAGCGTCGACATCGAACTCAGCGGCGCCGCCGTCGCCGACTTCGATGGACGAGCTGCCTTCCATCTCTCGGCACGATCCGACACCTCGAACTCGCTCAATCCCGAGTTTCGGCCGAGTCGAGAGGTGATCAGCGTGCCGGTCACCACGCTCGATCACGAGTCGTCGGCGTGGGACGACCGGCCCACGGTGTTGATGGTCGACACCGAATCGACCGAACCCGATGTTCTGGCCGGTGGGGCCGGGTTCATCCAAGCGGTCCGGCCGGCGATCATCTGCGAAGTCCTGGCCGGCCGCACCGAGCAGCGTCTCGGCGAATTCATCGACCGCGTCGGCTACACGGCGTACGCCGTCGACGCACGAGGTGTCCACCGATGCACCGAAATCGCCGGCGACTCGACGTACCAGTATCGCGACTGGCTCTTTCTCCCGAACGGTCACGAACCTCCTGCGAGCGACCTCGTCGCAGCCACGGCCCAGCAGTTCACAGGGGCAGCATGACGAACAGCGGTCGTCCGCTTCGAATCGCCCTCGCCATCACGGCGTTGTACGGCGTGTCCGGCGGGGCCGAACGTGTCCTGGTCGACGTGGCGAACGGTCTCCACCGGCGCGGGCACGACGTCAGCGTTCTCACCTATCAGGTGTCGAACGGGCCTTCCTTCTACCCCCTCGACTACGGCATCCGGCGATTCGACGGCCGTCAGAGAGAGGGTCGTTCGCACGGAGTCGATCTGACCTCGCTGTCAGGAGTAGCCCGACGCCGCCGGTCGGTGGGCATCGTCACCTGGCTCGCGAGGTACACCCCGCGCATGCTGAGGTCGCGACGTATGCTCCGCATCGCCGACCCCGATCTGGTGATCGCCTTCCTGCCCTCTTCGTTTCCGTACATGACCGTTGCGGCAGTGGGCACGGGGATCCCGGTCGTGGCATCGATTCACAACGTGCCATGGCGGGAGCTCGGCGGGGACCCGGAGCGATGGGATCAGAACCCTGTCGACATCTCGGTCCGCCGATGGGCGCTCCGGCGCTGCGGCGCGATCACCGTGTTGCTCGACTCGTTTCGAGAACAACTCGATACCGACCTTCACGCGAAGACTTCCGTGCTCCCGAACCCGGTCGAGCCGAGCACGACCGGTGTCGCTTCCGTCGATGACAGCGCCGAGAACGAGGTGCTCACCGTCGGCCGGCTGTACCCGGCCAAGGATCACGCCACGCTGATCCGTGCGTGGGCAATCGTCGAGCCACTCCATCCCAACTGGCGGCTCCGGATCGTCGGGGAAGGGCCCCTCGGCCCCGAACTCGAGGCGCTGATCGACGAACTCGAGCTCGAACGTGTGCAGATCGATCCGCCGCGAACCGACATCGAGCAGGCATACACCGCTGCGAGTCTCTTCGTCTTGCCGTCCCGCTTCGAGGGGTTCGGTCTCGTCACCGTCGAGGCGATGGCCCACGGCCTGCCGACGGTCGGCTTCGCCGACTGCGACGGAACCAACGAGGTCATCGAGCACGGAACGAGCGGGGTACTCGTCGAACCTGGTACCGACCGAGTCGCCGCCCTCGCCGATGGACTGCAACGCCTCATGGGTGACGAGGCCGAACGCCGGCGACTGGCGGCAAACGGCCCTGCGTCTGCGACCAGGTTCGCCCCCGACCGCGTGATCGACGCATGGGAACAGCTTGGGTACGAGGTCGCGTCGTCGACCTCCGGATCACGCCATCGCCTCCTGCAACTCGTTCGTTTCCCACGGCGGAGGGCCCGATGAAACAGCTCACCGTGTGCATTCCCGCGTACAACGCCGCGGAAACGATCGAGCGGGCCATCAGATCGATCCGTGTCGAGGAAGCCAGCGGAGACGTCGAGATCCTGGTCTGCGATGACGGGTCGACCGACGACACGTGGAGCGTTCTCGAACAGCTCAGCGCCGAGATACCCCAGATCTCGATGCTCCGGCATCGAGACAACCTGGGCCGACCGGCCGCCCGCAACAAGCTGCTCGAGGCGGCGACGGGGCGCTTTCTGACCTGGCTCGACGCCGACGACGAGAAGTATCCCGGCATGCTGCGAGCCCAACTCGACCGCCTCGGCAGCATCGAGGATTCGAGCGGATCAGCGGGACTCGAAGGCGTGCTGGTGTTCACCGATTACGACTGGTGGCCAATGGGGCAGGATCGGCCCCGACTCGTCCAACCCGACGTCCCAACCGACCCGATGCGCTCCCTGCTCGACTCGAGCTTCGGCGGCTACCTGTGGCTCATGATGGGACTGCGGGAGACATTTCTCGCAGCCGGACCCTTCGATCCTCGACTTCCCCGGCTCCAAGATCTCGGGTTCTTCATCCGCTTCGCCGAACTCGGGGGCCGATTCGACCGAGTCGATCATCGGGGCGCGCTGTGCGTGTACCACAAGAGTGACCAGGGGCGAAACGCCGCCCAGGTGTGGAGGAGTTGGACCAGAATCTGGCGGATGCATCGCCACCACTTCACGTCATACGGGTTGGCCGAGGCCCGACGGTGGCGGCGTCACCACTATCGGGTCGCTCGCCGTTACGCGAGGAACAACGATGACAAGCTCACCTTCGCGGTCATCGCTGCACTCGAGGTCGTGTACGTGGTGACCGGCCGACTTCGCAGGGTCGTGTTCGATGCCTGAGCTGATCCTCCACATCGGGACCCACAAGACTGGGACGACCAGCATCCAGCATTTCTGCACCGACAACCGAAAGGCGCTTCGAGCGCGTGGCCTGTGGTATCCCTCCCCCGACCTGGGGTCGTTCCCGAAGCACTACGCCCACCACCGAATCGCTCATGCGATCGCAGGGGTCGACTCGAACTTCAGCATCGACGACAGCCGACGATTCTTCGATCGAGTGAGGCGACGAGCCCGCCACGCCGAGCGGATCCTCGTGAGCGCCGAGCCCTTCTACCGGCATGCGCTCAACCCCGATGGACCGGTCGACCGGCAAGACCCGGCACAACTCCATCGGTTCGTCGAAGCCGTCGGCACCTGCCTCGGTGGATTCGACGTGAAGGTGCTCGTCGCGCTCCGCCGGCAAGACCGATTCGCCGAGTCGCTCTACGCCGAACAGATACTCGCCAGCGGGTACACCGCCTCCATCGAGAAGTTCGTCAGCGCCCGCAGCGCGTTGCTCGACTATCGCCAACGCCTCGACGACTGGGCGTCGGTCTTCGGCGAGTCCAACATGATCGTCGCGACCTTCGAGCCGACGCGTCGCGACCAACCCGTCGAGTACGAGTTCCTCGAATTGGTCGGCGTCAACGACACCAACGGGCTCGACGTCGCACCGCCGCGCAACGTCACGCCGCGCCGCGCGCTCGTCGAGTTCAAGCGCCTGATCAACGTCAACGGTCAGCCAACCGCAACGAACCGCGCACTCCGTCAGTGGATCGAGCAGGCGGCGACCGACCCGACGGTCACGACGCCTGACATCGGCGAGCGGTATATGTCGCCCCGCAGCAGGATCGACCTCCTCGATCGCTCACTCGACGACAACGAGCACATCGCCGAACGATTTCTCGAGCGGCGCCAGCTTTTCGAGGGTTCGGCGATCGAGGAGATTCGCCGGACGACACAAGCGCGAGACCTGACCGATGCCGAGTTCCGTCAGTTGTCGCAGGCGATGTGGCAGCTCGTCGCTCGTGGAGCGACGAGCGACGTATAGCCCGCCTCGCCATCTCATGGGCGTCTGCGGCCGAGGCCGTCAGTCGATCTGTGCCCAACCGGGTGCGTAGGGCTCGGTATTCGTACGCCTCATCTCCTCGACGGCGTCGACTGCCTGCTCGATGTTCGAGACGTCGATGTGACGCATCTGCCAGGGCGCGAAGTCCCACCACCTGCTGGCGAGCAGGCGCTCGACCAGTTGGTCGGAGAATCGTTGCCGGAGTGGCCGGGCTGGGACGCCGCCGACGATGGTGTACGGGTCGACGTCTCGAGTGACGACGGCTCCCGCAGCGATGATCGCTCCGTCGCCGACGGTCACGCCACCAATCAGGATGGCGCCGTGGCCGATCCAGACGTCATTTCCGATCGTCGTGGTTCGACGCACTTGGAGATGAGCAGCACGTTCGAGCTCGGGCGACGGACGATCCTGTTCGTACAGCTCCCGGTACTCGAACTCCGAACCAGTCCGGATTCGGAACGCCGACCGGAAGTGTGTCGGGCTCGTCGACAGCCAGTCAATAGGATGATCGGTCTGCCCGATGTTGATGTCGCGTGCGATCGAGCAGTAGCGGCCGATGTTGGTTGCGTACACGTTTCCATCGGTCGTGTACGAGAATGCTCCGATCGACGACGCCCCGTGGAACCCCGTCGCTGACAGGCGCGCTGGCGGTTCGAAACGAAATCCGGAGCGCAAGCCGGGAGCGACCTTGGGGTGATGATCGAGCCCGAGGGCTCTCAGCCGCTCCGACGTCGCATCGGCACGTGCCAGGGTGCGCTTATGATCGGAGCGCTGCGGCGCCTCGATCACCGTCGGAGGGTCGGGCAGCGCTGCAAAGCGCTCCAGCGTCTCAGTCTCGGCATCCCAGCTGTCGAGGCTGGAGCCGAGCCGCTGACGGAGCCGCTCGATGTCGTTTGCGAAGGAGTCCAACAGGTACCGGACATCGCTCGGGCGCACCGGCTCGAGGTCCGGAACCCCGGTGTGGATCACCCCGCCCTCGGTCCAGCGATCGGGGTTCTTGTTCGAGACCGTGGTGAGGCGGTCGGCGGTTGCGGAGGCCTCGATGCCCAGGAATTCGCACATCAGCTGGTTCCCCGTCTCGGGATGGGCAGCGATGTGTTCTTCGAACACCAGCGTGAGGATCTGGTCCTGTCCGAAGACGGCCTCCCAGGCAGCCAAGTGTTCCCCGTACAACCCGATGTCGAGGATTCCGAAACGTCCGACAATGTCGGCGAGCGGGGTGCCACGAGGGATCCGGTCCCGAGCCCCATGGTGGGCATACGCCGAGATCGCCCGACGCACGGGGTGTCGGACCGAGACGATCAGGGAGACATCAGGGCCGAGCACGCGGCGGACGCTCCCGGCGACGTCGGGGTTGTGAGCTCGAGGCGGCTGTGTGGCCGACCTCGCTCGATCGGTCGACCAGAAGTAGCCCGGTGTCTTCTCACCGACCCACTTGATCGACGGATCAGCATCAGCGAAATGACGCCGGTACTCGGCGATCCGCTCGGGATCCTCGCAGTCAAGCCGGTTGAAGTGAAGCAGCTCGACACGCTTCGGGAGGAACACGTCGGGATGCTCCTTCAGCACGTCGTAGATCCACGTCGAGCCGGCCTTCTGAGCCCCGATGATCAGCATGTTCGGGAGTCGGGGTTCATCAGGCTGCACGCCGCGACACTACCGGTCGTCTCCTGCCGCTGAGACGCAGCGGTGGCTCGGCGCCGTAGGATCGAGAAGGTCGGGTTCGGCCTCGACTTCGTCGGATGAGACCACCACTTCTGATTCTCGGAGCGCCGTGGGCGGGCAGCGCGGCGGTGGTGTCACTCCTGAGCAACGGCGCAGGCGCGACGGTCATCGATCCAGAGCCTCCGTCGGCAACCCACCCAACCGGCTCGGGGGAGTCACTGCGGGTCGTGCGGGCACACCGAGAGCTCTTGCGCTCACTCGACGCCGACCTCACGACGCCACCGGCGCGTGTCGACGCCGCCGCCCTCGACGTGACGGCGCTTCGCTCGATCATCTCCGACCTGAAGAGCGGCGATGGCTGCATCGTGAAGGAGCCTGCGCTGGTCCCGCTCCTCCCCGCTTGGCGGGCGGCCGGCCTCGAACACGCCCACCTCATCGCCGTCGTCCGAAACCCGATCGAGAATGCGATGTCCATCGCCGACCACGTCGGGATCCCGATGGCCGACGCCGAGCGGATCGTCGACCACTACCTCGAATCACTGGTCGCGATCTCGTCGGCCTGCCCGGTGCACATGGTGCCGTTCGGGCCAGAGTCGTCGACGGTGATCGACGCTGTTCGGGCCGTTGCCGAGTCGATCGGCCTCACCTGGGACACCGAACGGGCTGAGGCGTCTTTCCTTCCCGAGTTGTTGGGGAAGCGCGCCGACCACGCCGACACCAGCCCGGCCTGGGAGCGACTCGACTCGATCCGCCCCCGAACTGGAGAGCCGCCGTCGACGCCTGCCGCGCTCCCCACCACAACTAACCCGGCCGACGGCCTCGTCCCGCTCCGAGTCCATCTCGGCGACCGCTACGTCGCAACTCGACGAGCGCTCTGGGATGTGGCTCGCCGCGTGCTGGCTCCTGAACTCGACGCCGTCGAGCTGATCGTGCGTTCGGCTCGACACGTGAACCCGCCGACCGGCGCGTTCCGGTCGGTCACCATCGTCGAAGTTGACGCGGCGACGGGTGCGGCCGACGCGATCCTGGCCGCCGACACATACCCCATGGCGGTCATCGCTCCGGGGATCGTGTCGGGGCTCGACGAGGTCTCGCTCACGCATCTGTTCCAATCGCTCGCCGCAGTCTCACCACTCTTCGTCGAGCTGGTGATCGACGTTCCGGCGCCGACGGGCAGCGTCACGGCTCGTCTGTCGCCGCCGCCGCAAAACCGCCCGACTCCGTCCGACGTGCTCCGCCTTGCCGAACAGAACGGTTGGCACGAGGTGTCGACCGAACGGGTGTCGCCCGGGAGTATTGCGGTGCATCTGCGGCGCGTCGGGGAGCCGCCTGCGCCGGAGTACGAACGAGCCATTGCGACCGAACGCCAGCTCCGTGCTCTGCGATCGCGCATCTTCGAACTCGAAGGTCGGCTCGAGAAGTCCGAGGCAGCGGCCCGGGCGGCGAAGGCGGCTGCGAACCATTCAACGACGAACCGGCTCCTCGTCGTGCGACGCCGACTTCGACACCTCCCCGTTCTCGCCGCCGCCGTCGGACGTTGGCGACGCTGGCGAGCGAGCCGACGATGAACCTCTCGTTCTCGACGAGGCTCCTGCGATCGGCCGAACCGTCGCCTCTGGTGCTCCGAACGCCTCCGAACGATCCGATCGTTCGAGTTGCCGACCGTCCGCTGATCGCAATGGTGGGCGGCAGCGAGTTCGAGTGGGTGGCGTCCGGAGCGTTGGACGCTGCCGACCGGGTGGTCACATCCACCGACCTGGTCGCCGCTCGGCTCGAGAGCATCTGGGCGCCCGGGCTCACCACTGTCGGCTCGGTCGACGTCTGCGACGGTGGCGATCTCGCTGTATCGGAATCATCGCTGCCGCACGTCGGGCGGGTCGGCATCTCGACGTGCATCCGCTCTGAACGCGACGCCGAGTTCTGGGGCGACCTCCACTTCGCACGAGCCCTGGGTCGGGCGTTGCGGCGTCGAGGCGTTTTGACCCGCATTCTTCTTCGACCCGACTGGGGAACCAGGACGGATCTCACGTGCGACGTGGTAATTCACCTTCGGGGGCTGACGCGCCGCCCCGTTCATGCTCGGCGTCAGAAGAACATGCTGTGGGTCATCAGCCACCCCGAACGGCTGGAACCAGGGGAGTTGGACGACTACGACTGGATCGTCTCGGCAGGATCGGTCCACGCGCGTTCGCTGGCCGCCCAGTCCGGCAGGAGCATCCCGTACGTCGCTCAGGCGGCCGACGCCGACACCTTCCGGCCAGGCCGACCCAGCGCCGACTTCGAGGGATCGATCCTCTCGGTGGCGAATGCACGGCAGGTTCGCCGGCGCGGCCCGACGTGGCTGATGAATCAGCACATCCCGTTCGATCTCTACGGCCGAGGTTGGCACGATCGACCCGAGCAACGCCATGTGGTGGCCGAGCACATCCCCAATCGTCGGCTGGCCGCTGCATATCGATCGTCGGCGCTCGTCGTCGCCGACCACCACTCAACCATGCGGAGTGAAGGCTTCATCGCGAACCGCGTCTACGACGTGCTCGCAGCTGGTGGCTGTGTCGTTTCCGACGATGTCGTCGGGCTCGACGAGCAGATGGGAGCGGTCGTTCCGACGTATTCGACCAGCGACGAACTCGGTTCGCTCGCCGCTGCGTTCACCAACGATCCAAGGATGCGAGACGACATCGCCGACCGAGGGCCGAAACACATCGCCGCCGGGCACACGTTCGATGACCGGGTCCGCGAGATCGTCGCCGTCATCACGTCGTGACCGCCGCGCTCGCCACCTGACCCCGAGCACGGCGCGGTACGAGCCGGGCTCGCTCGAGAACGGTCGGCCGACGGGATGCCATCCACCAGATTCACAGCTGTGCCGATAACGTTTCGACCAGCCGCCAGCCATTGCGCACGGTGGGAAACGGGGTGCTGGGAACTCATGAGACTGATCTTCGTCACCGGGATGCATCGGTCCGGGACCTCGTTCCTTACCGAACTCGTCGCACAGCTCGGCGCCTCCACCGGTGAGGGCTTGCTCGATCCAGCGCCCGACAACCCGCACGGGTTCTTCGAGCGAAACGATGTTCGGGCCCTCAACGACCAGTTGTTGCGTCGCCTCGGAGGCCGTTGGGACACACCGCCGACCGGCCTCGGTCCCACCTGGGCCGAGTCAGCTGCCTTCGACGATCTCCGAGCGCGGGCGGCCGAGCTGATCGAGCAGGCGAGCGAGGAAGCTGGCACTGCGCCAGCGCTCGTGATGAAAGACCCCCGGTTCGCCCTCACCGGCAGGTTCTGGCGAACCGTCGTCACCCTGGACCGCTGCGTCGTCATCGTCCGCAACCCATCGCAGGTCTTCGATTCACTACGGCGCCGCAATGGCATGAGCGCTGCTCGCGCGGCCACTCTCTGGACTCGTTACACCGTCGACGCCATCCGATCGCTCGATGACCCCATCGTGGTTGCCCTCGACTCGATCACGTCGTCGCCCGAGTCGGCCGTCAGTGACCTGGCCGAACATCTCGGTCTCCCGATCACCGACGAAGCGATCGCCCTCGCCTCGGGTCGGACTCGCACCTGGTCAGGGCCCGACACCGGCCCTCCGGCTACCGGGGACGAGGTGGCGCTCGCCGACGCTGTCTACCAGATGCTGACGCGCCTCGATGTCGCCAATGTCGCCCCCGTCCTGACGACGATCGCCGATGCCTGGGGCCCTGCCGGCCTCTTCGATCTCGATGCGGCTGCCGTTCAAGACCCCGCCAACCCGGCAGTCGGTGTCCTCGCCAGCGCCGCCAGGCGATTCGAGACGCTCGAGGCGACTGCGATTGACCATCGCGCCCAGATTGAGAGGATCACCAGCGAGCGCGACACCGCCGAGCGGAATCTGCGCGCCGCTCGATCAGAGCTCGAGCGCCATCAGCGTACCGCCGGCGAGACGATCAAGGAACTAGAACGGTCCGTCGACGACGAGCGGACCGCGCGTCGCACCGAGCAGGCTCGCGCCAACGAGCTCGCTGCCCAACTTGACGAACAGACCGCAACGTTCGAGCAACGGCTTGCCGCGGTCGAGACCGGCGAAGGGGGACGCAGCGAAGCACTCGAGCGTGCCGAGCACGAGCGCGACAGCGCGGCGCGACGCGCCCGGCGCGCCGAGGAGGAGTACGACCGGCTGAAAGGACGCCGGTCGGTACGAGCGGCACTCCGCCTCACCGCCCCGCTCGCTCCCGCGGTCCGAAGCACCCGTCGGATCCGTAATCGACGCACGCGTCGCGACCGGCCCACGCCGGGACGCAGCGGTGGAAACACGAGTGCGACCGACGGCCGGTCGCCTCGAGCCACAGCCCATCCGACCCCGACGCCAGGGTCTCGCTACTGGACCGATGTCGTCACGCGTCTCGGCGACGCTCCCGACTGCACCGTGGTCGTTCCGGTATACAACGCAGTCGACGAAACCCGAGCTTGTCTGGAATCGGTCGTGCGCTGGACACCCCGATCGATGGACATCGTGGTCATCGACGACTGCTCGACCGATCCCCGGATCGCGGGGCTGCTCGAGGAGTTCGCGACAGGTCACGGCATCCGGATCCTTCACAACGACGAGAACCTGGGGTTCACGCGCACCGTGAACCGAGGGTTCTCCGTCACCAGCGGCGACGTCATCATCTTGAATTCCGACGCTCGTGTCACGCCCAACTGGGCGATCGGCTTGCGAGTAGCGGCATACGGCGGCGACCTCATCGCCTCGTCGTCGGCCGTTTCCGACAACGCCGGCGCCTTCTCGGTCCCCGAGCCAGGCGCCAACGACTCGACCGGACTCGACGACGACTCACTCGCACGACTGCAACGGCAGCGGTCTGGCCGTCGATGGATCGACGCACCGACCGGACACGGATTCTGCATGTACCTGCGACGCGATGCCCTCGACGACGTCGGCCACTTCGACGACCAGTTGTTCCCGCGGGGCTACGGCGAGGAAAACGACTGGTCGATGCGAGCGATCGAGCGTGGGTGGAGCCACGTGCTCGACGACACCACGATGGTGTTCCACACGAATGCTGCGTCGTTCGATCCGGACGCGAAGCTAGAACTCGTCGCCGCGGCACGAGAAACGCTCAATCGTCGGCACCCGACGTACACCGAGCGGGTCCGAGAGTTCACCGAGACGACGATCGCACCCGTTCGGGCTGATGCGAGGGCGATCTTCACCGAGGCTCGCACCATCGCGAACCCTGCTGGCGTGTCGGTCCGACCACGGCTGCTCTCGGTGGTCCAGGCTGGCCGCGGAGGAACTCCACAGACCAATCTCGACCTGATGTCGGGGCTCGCGGTCGACTGGGAACCGTGGGTGCTCGAATGCGACGGACGAAACCTCCGTCTGTTCCGTCTCGACGACGGAACGCGGCCAGATCACCCTGAGCGAACCGTTCGAGCGACACAGCCACTCGGCGCGAACCGGCAGAGCGACCCAGCCGCCCGTGAGTTCATCGCCGAGATCATCGCCACGTTCGGGTTCGAGCTCGTCCACGTCCGGCACCTGTTCAAGCACAGCCAGCGCGACCTCCCCGATGTCCTGGATGCGATCGGTGTTCCCTCCGTTCTCTCCTTCCACGACTTCTACTTCGTGTGCCCCAACGTCAACCTCGTCGACGAACGAGGTCAGTTCTGCGGCGGCCACTGCACCTCCACGCCGGGCGACTGCGAGCTCCCCGTTCCTGGCAAGCCACTCGACGTGAGGTTGAAGGATCGTTGGGTGTACGAGTGGCGTGAGCAGTCGGCCGACCTGTTGCACTCCTTCGATCAGCTCGTCACCACGTCCGAGAGTGCCCGAGCACTGCTCGAGGAGCACATCCCCGACCTACGAGCACGCGGGATCAACGTGATCCCCCACGGCCGAGAGCTCGTCGACGAACGCTCGGCTGCGTCACCCCCGACTCCCGAGCTGATCCGGATCGCGCTCATCGGCAACCTCAACCGGCCCAAGGGCGGCGACTTCCTACGCGAGTTGCTCGCACTCGATCGCGACCGTCGGCTCGACATTCATATCGTCGGAGAGGCCGACGACGAGTACGCCGACTTGCGGTGCACGTACCACGGCTCCTACGAGCGATCGGATCTCGGCAACATTCTTCGCGACATCGCTCCGTCGTTCGCCGCGGTGTGGTCGATCTGGCCGGAGACCTGGTCTCACACGTTGACCGAAGCCTGGTCAATGGGATTGCCCGTGCTCGTCTCCCGCCACGGCGGAGCAGTGCCAGAACGCGTTGAACGACGCGGAGGCGGTTGGGTTATTGACACCGATCACCCTGCCGAGGCGCTCGCACGCATGGTCGAGATCACCGGCGATCTCACCGGCTGGCAGCAGCAGCGATCGAAGGCAACCGTCGCCGACCACTCCGACATCGCCACGATGGCCGCCGCCTATCAGCAGGTGTATGAGCGCGCACGGTCCCGCGCAACCGGTGACGCGCCGGTCGTCGACGTACGCGTCGTGCGCGACGATGCCGGCAAGTCTCCCGGCTCCGCTCACGTCCGCGCACTCCGACGGTTCGGGCACCCATCGGTCCGTTCAGGAGTCGTGTCGTCGTCCGACGGGCGGTCCCGAGCCGGCACCTCCGATGTGGTGTGGGTCGAGCGCACTGCCGTGGCCGAGCACGACGTCGAGAGTCTGCTGATTCGCCAGCAGCACGGGCTCGCGCTGGTGGTCGACCTCGACGACGACCTCCTCCACCCCGACGGCCTCCCCGCCTCGTTCGCCTCGGTCGTCGACACGACTCGGCGACTCGTCGAGCACGCCGACCTCGTCACGGTGTCGACCCCTGCACTCGGCGAGGTCGTTCGCGATTTCAACGAGAACGTCGAGGTGCTGCCGAATGTGCTCGACGACCGACTGTGGGGCATCCTCGACGACCCGTCAACTCACGACGACGACGATCGAGGCGACCTCCAGCTGTTCTACATGGGAACCGAAACCCACGCCGACGACCTCGAGCTGCTCCGTGAGCCCATCGAGATCGCCGAGCGGCAGCTCGGCCGCCGCGTCAGGCTCAACGTCGTGGGCGGTGCACCAGAACGTGGCACCGAGTGGTTTCGGCGGATCCCCGTACCAGCTGACCGCCGCGAGTACACAGCGTTCGTGCCGTGGCTCAAGTCGGTCGCCCAGCCGTTCGACGTCGCGGTCGCCCCACTCGTCGACAATCGTTTCACCCGCTCCAAGAGCGACCTGAAGTTCCTCGAGTACAGCGCGCTCGGACTGCCCGGCATCTTCAGCGAGGTCGAGGCATACCGCCACACGGTCGAACACGATGTGAATGGCCTGCTCGCCGCGACGCCCGACCAGTGGGTCGAGTCGATCGTGACCATGGCCGACGCTCAGCGGCGAAGGAAGCTCACCGAGGCGGCGGCTGCCACGGCATCGCTCCGCACCGTGGCGCGGACAGCCGACGACTTCATCGGACTCATCGAGCGGCTGGTCACGGCCCGCCTTCCCCGATGACTCGATCGACCACCGGCGTCTCCGGCGCGGTTCGAGGGCTCCCGCAGCGCGTTCGTCATATCGTGCACAAACTGTCTGACCGATTCGGCGCTCCCCCTGGGTCACGACCGATCACCCTCGATGTACACGTCAGCGATACCGACGCCGACGCCCTCTTCCATGACTGCCTGGCCGGTGATGCTTCGTCGTCGACGACCCGTCTCGTGGTTGACCACGACGGCGTCGTCGTCAACGACACCCGCATCCGGATCCGCTCGGCCGGCCACGCCGGAGAGCATGACGTGTCGACATTGCCTTCCCCACGACACGTCGACGTTGATCGACTGCCCCGACGCCGATTCGGATCGATGACGGTCTCGCAGCTGCCTGATCCGGGTGGAATCCGGTTTCGTGCGCTCAGTGCACGCGGACGCCGAGCCGAGCGATGCACGGTCGAGTTGCGCTCCACCGGCGACGTCGACACCGTCGTGGCGCTCGCTGCTGCGGGCGTTCCGATCGCCGTCGAGAGCAGCGGCCATCGATCGCCGTCGGCTCGCGTGCAGCGCTTCCTCACCGAAATCGACGAGCTGGCGTCAGCCGGCGAACTCCGCGCCGTTCAGGCCCGCCGTGCGGCTCACAGCTCGTTCGGTCGGCGAGCCGTGGTCACCGAGGTGGAGCGGTGCGCCGGTGTTGAGCTCCAGCATCGCCCGACGGTCTCGATCCTGCTCGCCACACGTCGGCCGGGGGCGATCGTCGAGGCCGTCGGTCGTGCGGCTCAACTACGTTCGGCAGCCGATCACGAGCTCATCGTCGGGCTGCACGGCGATGGCTTCGACACCGAGCTCGATAGCCAGCTCCGCGCGATCTGGCCGGGGGCATGTTCGATCCTGCGGCTCCCAGCGACCCTCCCGCTCGGCGGCATGCTCAACCAGCTCACTCAACACGCCGACGGGCAGCTGCTCACGAAGTGGGACGACGACGACTGGTACGGACCAGACCACGTCGACGACCTCGTCCTCGCCTGGGATGAGTCGGGAGCCCAGGTGGTGGGCAAGTTCGCAGAATTCGTGTACCTCGGGGGCAGCGACCTGACCATCCGTCGACACTCGCCGCCGGCCGAAGGACGGTCCGACCTCCTCGCAGGCGGCACGCTGCTGACGAGCGCTGAGTGGTTGCGACAACTGGGTGGCTGGGAGCCGGTACCCCGGCGAGTCGACCAACTCCTTCTCCGAGCGACTCGTGCGAACGGTGGCGTCGCCTATCGAACTCACGGATACCAGTACGTGCTCCACCGCTCACACGAGGTTGCTGAACACACCTGGCGGGCCGACGAGGAGTACTTCGTCAACGCGGCGGCGCAGAGCTGGCCGGGCCTCCGTCTCGACGAGGCCGACATCCCGGAGCAGCGCTGATGGACCTCGAGTGGATCATCCTGACCTGCGGCGACCGCCCGGCCGAACTCGCTCGACTCCTGAGTTCGCTTGCCCCCTGTACCGACGACGTCACCGTGGTGCTCAACACCGACGAGCCCCGGCCCGAACCCGCCGATCTGCCTCGAGCGCCTCGAGTCAACTGGAGCGAGCCGGGCCGAAACCTCGGAATCCCTGCCGGACGCGACCACGCGACCCAGCGGTCGGACGCCGACGTCTTCGTGTTCCTCGACGACGATGCGACCCTGCTGACTCCAACGGCCAGCCAGCGCATCGCTCAGCTGTTCGCCGACGATCCGCAACTCGGTGCGGTCTCGTTCCGACTGCTCGACGAGCACGGCGCAACGGCCCGTCGTCACGTTCCTCGGCTCGGCGCAGCCGACCCCACCGTCGCTGGGCCTGTCGCCTACTTCCTCGGGGGTGCATGCGCGATCCGGTCGGTCGCATACCGACGTGCCGGCGGGTACTGGGGCGAGCTGTTCTACGGGCACGAAGAACTCGACCTTGCGTGGCGCCTCGCCGACGCTGGGTACGAGATCGAGTATCACCCCGACATCTGCGTCGAACACCCACGGACCTCGATCGGCCGACACCCCGACGGCTGGTTCCGCACCGGCCGCAATCGGGTGATGATCGCCCGACGCAACCTGCCCCAGCCGCTCGCACTCGGACACGCCCTGATGTGGGCGGTGCTCGGTGCCGTCCGGGCCCGGCGAGACCGAGCGGTCGGCCCGTACCTGAGAGGGTGGCTGGGCGGATGGCCGGAGCCGGTCGTTCGTAACCCCATCCGGTGGTCGACGGTCTGGTCGATCGGTCGTTCCGGCCGATTCCCGATCGTGTGACGCCGACGGTGGAACGCGTCTGACCGGTGAGCCGATTGCGACGTCACGAGCCGATGCACCACTCGAAACGAGCGCCTGGCATCGTGGAGACGTCGCCGAGCAACCCGGCGAGACGGTCGTTGTCGTCGAGGAACTGCAGCCGCAGCCAATCGGGGACCTCGCCCTCGGAACGAGTCGCAGATCCGACGTTGTGAGGTGACAGCTCGCTGGCGAGCAGAGGCACCGGGTCGACGCCGACGAACTCCCAGCACGCGTCGACGACCTCCATCGGTCGGGTCACGAGATCATCGAAGTCGACGATCAGGAGTTGCTCTGGCGACGTGTGACTCAGCCACCGCTCGAGCTGATCTGCGTACCGGCCCCGAGACACATAGCTCGCAGTGCGAAACACGGCCTGCGGTTTCCTGCCCGCTCTGAGCCGCTCCCACTCGGGAGCGAGGCGGGCCTCCTCGGCCTCGAACGCGGCTGCCATCGGCAGGTCTTCCTTGCCTCAAGCAGTTGACATTCGGAAGTGGGACAACGCTCTGGCGGCCGGGTCACGCAGGATGACGATCAGCCGAACGGCTGGAAGGTGCGCGGCCACCTGTTCGGGAACACGGGGATCGAAGAGGTACACCGGCGTCGCCTCACCGGTCACGACCGGGCGGCCACGCCTGAGCTCGCGGAGTTGGAGCGACCGCGGGTTGGCGAAGCCATCGGCGTACCCATCGATCGGCGCGGGGGCGTCGTGTCGATCGAAGAAGTGCAGCTCCTTCTGACGGGCAGAAACGACGTCGGGGTGGATCGTAAGCCACTGGTAGAGCGACGTGGTCCCGCACTTCTGAGCACCGATGATCATGAAGTCGGGAACGGTACGAGAGGCCCACTTCTCGAGGATCATCAGCCCGCCTCACCATGGGTGGAAGCGGCGACGGCCTGACTGATCTGCTGCGCCCGCTCGAGGTCCGCACCTGAGAAGATCGAGAGATCGTGTTGCGAGCTCCGGCCGATCGTCGACGGGGAGATCGACTCGACTGGCAGTGTCGCGTCCTCGTCGAGTCCGCAGAACCGGAGCAGGCGCGGTGCAAGCTCTTCCGGGTGCCGGCAGAACTCCTCGTACGACACCGCGAGAAACCGCCCACTCATCGACTCTTGACCGACCTCGAGCGCCCGACGGTTCGCTTCGATCCAGTAGCGGGTTTGCCGGACCGGTTCCGGCGAGCCATCGTCGGCGACGCCGAAGAGTTGACCCCAGTGGCGGAGCTGCCACCGGTTCCCGCTGAAGGCCATGTCGAGCGGGTCGCGAACGACGTGGATGTACCGCAGGGTCGGGAGGGCTTGGGCGAGCCTGGGGAGAAACAGGTGGGTGTTCGGTTCTTTCCATCCCCATCGACTCCCCGGTGCCTCCCGCCCGGTCGACCCGAGCAGGTCGATCGCGTCGGATGTCCGAGCTCCTGTCCGCCAGTTCCCGGTCGGTGGGAGGAGCGCACCCAACGATCTGATCAGTTCCTCCTCACCGTCACTGACGTTGCCGGCCAGGCCGACCTTCATCGCCCGGCAGAACAGGTCGATGGCAACGTCGACCTCGTCGACGGCGGCTCCGAGCCTCGTCCAGTCCTCGCGTTTGAACAAGACCGTGAACCAGCGGTTGTCGAGCGCCGCGTTGAGGCACGTGCCGATGTCGACTCCACCCTGCATCAGCAGCGAGGCGAACACCCTCGTTCCGCTGCCGCCGAGACCACCAACTGCGAGCGGCACGGAATCGTGCTGACTCATTCCGAGCTCCTGGCCCCGTTCGGGAGCTGACCGATCACTTCGAGCGAGTTCGGCGTCGCCGGTGTGAAGCGTCGCCCGGTCAGCGCTTCGAACTCGGCGTGAAACCGAGCGATCGGCCGATCTTCCGGTGGGGCGTTGGTGGTGACTCCGCCGTGCACTTGGTGGAACACACCCTCGCTTCGGATCAACACCGACGTGGTCGATGTCTGGGTGACGATCCGATTTCTGAATTCCTGGTTGCACAGCCCCCCTCCCGAAGACTGGAAGCGAACATCGAATCCACCCAGCTTGACGAAGCGGTCGCGGTCGATCGCGAACCAACTGAACTCAGTCGGCAGCTCTCCGTCAACGCACGGCTTCGATGACGGAGCCAACGTGGAAACACCGAACAGGCGGTATCCGTCGGAGGTCCATTCGCTGGCATCGAGTAACTCGTCCTCGACCGACTGGTCGTAGCCCGACCGAATGGACCGGTGCTGCACGTCGGGTCCGAGGTGCCAGGCTGGCACGATCGCCACGGCGCAGGGATCCTGTTCGAGCTGTTCGAGCGAACGCGCGACAACTCCCGGGCTGGCCATTCGGGCACCGTCGACGATCACGGCGACGAAGCGTCCCCGTGCCTCTTGCACCCCCAGGTTGACTGCGTCAACCGGGGATGGGCTCGACGTCTCGTGCTGAATCAGTCGAACTCGACCATCGGAGGTGGGGAGATCCGTCAGCCGGATCGGGTCGGCCGAGCCGTTGTCGACCACGATGATCTCGTAGTCGTGACCCGAGACCCCTCGCTGGTAGGGAGCACACAGCGACTGAACCGTGCGGGGGACCTCGCGCCGCATCTGGTAGGCGATCACCACGATCGAGAGCTTCATGACGTCGGGCCCACCGCAGAGAAGTCATCGGCGAGCGACAACAGTTCGGCGTACAGGCCGCGCACATCGCCGGGCAGCTCCGAAGTCTCGGACCGACGAGACCTCAGACCGTCGTCGAAGAACTCGAAGCCGCCCGCTGGTTCCCGCAGGCCGAGCGAGGTCACCATCGCTCGAACCGCCATGATGTACCGGCTCGGGTCGTCGTCGAACGAGACGATCGGAACGCGGCCTCGACGACACGCCTCGAGCAGGACCGAGTTGTAGTGCGCCCACAGAGAGATCGCCTCGTCGAACTCCATCCCGTTCCGCGCTGCGAGCGAGCGGGCGACCGCAGCGGGGTGACGAACGGTGGTAACGAGCCTCGCGGCGGGGAGGGCACGACGCCAGACCTCGAGAACGAGGAGGATGCGCGGATCCTTCACTCCCCACGCTCGATCATCGGGAAACCCCGAGACGAGATCGATGACCGACGAGACGTGGTGATCGGTGACGACTGGCGGCGCCGCCGGCGGGTGGCGCCATGACCCACCTGCCTCTCGCAGCATCGCATCGTTGACCGACCAGACGGCAGGGCTCTCCCGACTCCCCTTCGCGTTGTGGGCCGACTGCCGCTTGACGTCACCGAGAAACAGGCCGGCTTCCTCGAGGAGCCCGGTCAACGAACTCGTACCAGATCGGTGCATACCCAGCACCAGCACTGGCTGGTCGGTCTCGATCTCGCCGTCGACAGTTGACTCGTCCATGAGGTGGGAGGCTCCAGTTGAAAACGGGCCGGAGGTTCTCACAAGACAGCCGAGCGAGTGGTCGTGGATCGACGTCTGGCCTCGACGACCAGCACCGTCCTTCCAGCCCGTTGCTCAGGCGGCTTCTGTTCGAGCGACTCTTCCACCGGCCAACACAGACCTCTCATGATAGGGCGGCTCGTGCCGCGGCGAGCCCCGCAGCGTCTCGTACTCTCCCCGAGATGACTTCCCTCGACGGAACCGTGCTCGTCAGCGGCGGTGCCGGCTACATCGGCTCGCACACCGTGCGGGCGCTGCGTGAAGCCGGACGCGACGTCGTCGTGCTCGACACACTCGAACTCGGCCGCCGCGAGGCGGTGATCGACGCCCCGCTCGTCGTCGGCGACATCGCCGACCGCGATCTCGTCACTGCGACCTGCAACGAGCACGGCGTCACCCAGGTCGTCCACTTCGCCGCCTACAAGGCGGTCGGTGAATCGATGTCGATCCCGGCCAAGTACTTCCGCAACAACGTGTCGGGCACCGTCGAACTCGTCGAGGCCTGCCTCGCCGCCGGAGCGAAGGACATCGTCTTCTCGTCGTCGTGCTCTGTACAGGGAACACCGGCAACCGTGCCGGTCACCGAGGACATGCCGATACAGCCCGAGTCGGTCTACGCCGAATCGAAGGCGATGGTCGAGCGCATCCTCCACTGGTACGGCCAGACCCACGATCTGCGCTCGGTCAGCCTGCGCTACTTCAACGCCGCCGGGGCGAGCTTCGACGGTCGCCTCGGCGAGGCGTGGGAGAGCACCTTCAACCTCATCCCGCTCGCGATGAAAGCCGTCATCGCCAAAGAGCGGCGCCTCCAGGTGTTCGGCAACGACTACGACACCCCCGACGGCACCTGCATCCGTGACTACATCCACGTGATCGACCTCGCCGATGCCCACGTCCGCAGCCTCGAGTACCTGGGCAACGGTGGCGAGAGCACCGCGATCGGCGTCGGCACCGGGGTGGGGTCGTCGGTGCTCGAGGTGCTCGACGCAACGGCTGCTGCGGCCGGCGAACCGGTGCCGTACGACATCGCCCCGCGGCGCGCGGGCGACCCGGTCGCCACCTACGCCGACCCGACTCGAGCGAAGGAGCTCCTCGGATGGGAGGCCGAATTCGGCCTCACCGAGATCGTCGACTCGGCCTACGCCTGGCACCTGGCCCAGTTCGAGGGTCGAACGCCGGGCTGAGCCCAGGCTCAGGCGAGTTCGGCGCTCGGATGACGCTCGACCGAGCGCATCCGATCGAGCCAGCCGAGTAGCACCGCCACCGCCCGTGGGTCGTGGCGCAGCCGGTGCCCGGCCCCTTCGAGCAGTGCCAACTCGGCCGCTCCGTGGGCGTTGACGAGTTGGCGTGCGTCGGACACCGGCACCGAGTCGTCTTCAGCACCGTGCATCACGAGCATGGGCCGCGGAGCGAACCGGCGAGCCGACGGCACCGGGCGGAAGCGACGAAACTCGCGGGTCCACTCATCGATCGAACGGGGGAACCGTCGGTCACGGATCGCGCCGATCTCGCGGGCGTGCTCGAGGAACCGGCGAGGGTGGTCGGCCCAGTCGTCGAAGTCGGCGCGGGGGCTGAGCAACCCAGCAGCGGCCACCCGAGGATCGTCGGCGGCCACACAGATCGCGATCGAACCGCCCGTGTTCGTGCCGACGAGGATGACCTCGTTGCACTCGCCCACCGAGATGAGGTACGAGATCGCGTTCCGCAGGTCGTCGACCCACCCCTGCAGCGAGAAATCACCTTCGGAGTCACCGGTCCCCCGAAAGTTGAACGTCATGGTGGTGCACGACAGCGTGCTCGCCATGCGATCGATCAGTTGCGGAAACGTCCCGCCGGAGCGCTGCGCGTCGAGCGGACCGATCGGGAACCCGTGGCACAAGATGACGCCGGGGCCGGGGACGACGTCACCCGGGGGCTGGCCGATGTGGCACGCCAGGAGGTGACCGTTCGACTCGAAGGTCTCGTCCATCCCCGGCATGACGACAGATCCTGGTCAGCGAAGGATGGCCCGGCTGCCGATCAGGCCCGAGGGGCGCGCTTCATGCGCTTCTTGCCAGGGGTTGCGAGGGAGTAGCCGCGGTTGCGGGCCTCGTCGAGGGTGTCGGGGCCGAATCCGATGCCGACGCCCTCGTCGACGAACTCGTTCACCACGTCCATGTCGTCCCACTCGTCGAGGTCGTACACGAGCTGGGTCCGCTTGTCGCCGACGAAGCGAAAGCCCTCGAACTTCGGGTGATGCGCCATACGCAGCACACGTTAGCGGCGGAGGTACGGCTGGAGCCCAACGACGAGCCGGCCGACACGGTCGGCGCCCATCACCGATTCGAAACCACGATGTCGTCCCTGGACCGAGATCACCGAGAGGTCGGACGCCACCGTGCTCCATCGACGGTGGGTTCGCTCGGGATTGGTCCCCGATGCCGCGAAGAACACGACGGGCACACCGACGGGGCTCGGCTCGTGAGTGAAGGCATCGGCGGGGATCGAGCCGATCATCGCGACCGGGGTAGGCGGGCGCTCCACAGTGGCCTTCACCTTCACCGTGCCTTGAGCGTCCACGTTCTCGGTGTCGGGCACTCCTCGGACGCTCCGCATCCTGGGGTGTGTCAGACGCCGCTTCATCTTCTTGGCGAGGCGACCGAAGCGGCGACCGACCGCCTTGCCCACCTCCTTGCGCCACTCGGGCAGTGCCCGCAGCGTGAGCAATGACCGGTACTTCCACCACCGGTTCGACCAGATGTGTTCCTCCTCACCGGGGAAGAACGTGTCGACCAGCCCGACGGCCAACACGTCTCGGCCCGCGGCGTCGAGCCGAGCGGCGAGCTCCATGGCGGCGACGCCGCCGATCGACCAGCCGACGATCACGAGCGGTCGGGAGGACAGACCGTCGGTATCGAGCCGGTCGATCACCAGGTCGACAAAGCCATCGACACTCGTAACCGCTCGCACGTCGGTGAGCCCGAACCCGACCACCGGAACGCCGTCGGGCATCGCTCGACCGAGGAGCTGGTACCCGAACACGTCGTCCCACGCCGGCGTCATCACGACCACCGGCCCCGCATCGCCACCTGGGGCGAAGCGGACGACCTGAAGCGGCCCTTCGCCCTCATGTGAGTCGTCACCCACGAGCTGGTGGACCATGCCGGCCGGGGTGCGGCCGGTGACGACTGCGGCGATGGGAACGTCGTGACCGAGCCGAGCGGCCAGCTCCGTCACGAGGACCACGGCCGACAGCGAGTCCCCGCCGACATCGAAAAAGTCGGTGTCGGCAACGATCTGCTGGTCGAACACCGACTCCCACGCCTCGATGACCGACGCGAGCGGTTCGTCGTAGCGAGGGTGACCGTCACCATCGCGGGGCAGATGGGCGCGGCCGACGGCCAACGCGACAGCGGCGACTCGATCGAGCTTGCCGTTCGCCGTGCGCGGCAGGTAGTCGTGAGCCACCACGCGGCTCGGAACCGCGCCCGCAGGGAGACGCTCACTGAGTAGTCGACGAATCGTTGCGTCGTCGAACTCACCGATGGCGCCGGAGGTGACCACGTGTGCGACGAGCCGGGTGGGCCGACCTGCTGCGACCGCGACGGCGTCGTCGATGCCGTCGATCGACCGGAGCGCTTCTTCGATCTCGGTCGGCTCGACGCGCACCCCGCCGACGTTGAGCTGGTCGTCGACTCGACCGACGAACAGCAGGTCGCCGTCGCGTTCGGCGACGGCGTCGCCAGTCCGATACCAGCGGGCACCGTCGCGTTCGATGAACCGATGCTGCGTTGCCTCGGCATCGTCGACGTAGCCGGCCGTGACCCCGGGGCCACTCACCCAGAGCTCACCGACCGCACCGGAGGCGACCGGCCGCCCGGTCGGCCCGGCGACGCGGGCGATCATGCCCGGGATCGGCCGTCCGATCGGAACGGGATGGTCGTGAGGCCCGATGCGGTGCACGGTCGACCAGACGGTGGCCTCGGTCGGGCCGTACTCGTTGATCAACTCCACGCCCGGCAGCACTCGATGGTGCTCGACGGCCAGCGGCGTCGTGCATGCCTCACCGGCGACGATCACCGTGCGCAGCCCGATGAGCAGATCGCCAGCTCGGGCGAGGAGCGCCTCGTACAGGCTCGGCACCATCAGCACGTGCGTCGCGCGTTCGCGCTTGATCAGCTCTGCGAGTGCATCGACGTCGTGGACGTCGTCGTCGCTGGGGAGCACGATCGTTCCACCGGTCGCCAGCGTCCACCAAAGCCCGACCGCCGAGCTGTCGAACCCGAAGCTCGACGTGACCAGGAACCGTTCAGGATCACGATCGAACCACTGACTCCTCGCGGCGGTGCTCGCCGCGAGGTTCCGGTGGGTGACCGCGACACCGCGCGGCGTTCCGGTCGAGCCCGAGGTGAAGATCACGTAGGCATCGCCGCCGACCTCGTGAGCCGAATCTCGGAGCTCCGACGAACCCTCTCCGAGCCGATCGAGTGCGACCCACGACCAGTCGCCACCGCCAGGAACCAGCTCGGCCGTGCCCACCAGCACCACATCGGGCTGGGCCGCCTCGGCGACGAGGGCTCGCCGTGCGGCTGGCAGCGTCGGGTCGATCGGCACCACGGCGGCACCGACCAGCTGCCCGGCGAGCATCGCAGCCACGAGATCGACGGATCGTTCGACGCTCACACCGACTCGCCGCGGCGACGCACCGCCGACGGCCGACTCCAATGCCGAGGCGATCTGGCCAGCACGATCCCTCAGAGCGCCGTGGCTCAACCGCTCCCCCGCTGCGTCGACGACGGCATCAGCCCCAGGATCGACCGCGGTGACGTCGAGCCATCGGTCGAGCACCGTCGGCTGTTCGACGAGCGGTAGACCGTTCAGCTCGGCGGCGGCGGCGAGCGAGACCTCCGCGCTGCCCGAGGGGTCGATGACCGCCTCACGAAGCGACGCAGCGAACCGGTCGAGCAGACGCTCCGCCACGTCGGCAGGCACCGCCGAGCCGCGGTACTCGACGGCGAGTTCGACGGGCTGTTCGGCGCCACGCTCGCGGATGAAGAAGCTGAGGTCGGTCACCGCCCGGCCCGACAGCACGGCATCTTGCTCGACCTCAGTGCCCTCGAGTTCGACCTGCTCGGCTCGGTCGGCGACCAGCAGGATCGAGCCGGTCGGCACCGGTGCACCTCGCTCGCGTGCGTCGCGCACGATCGTGGCGAACGGAACCGTGCGGTGGGCCAAGGCCTCCCGGGTCCACGACGCAGCGGCATCGAGCAGCGTTGACCAGGTCGAACCCTCGGGAACAGCGATGGACACCGGCACCGTGTTGAGGTAGTTGCCGACCACCTCTCGTGCCGAGGCGAGGTCACGAGTCGACACCGCAGCAGCGAAGTCCGCGCGATCGTCGCCGACGACCCTCGCCAGCGTCGCCGCCAGGGAGGCCAGCCCGAGTTCGAACGCGGAACGACCAGAGGCTGCGAGCTGCGCTCCGGTGACATCGGCCTCGACGCGGAGGTAGCCGTCACCTTCCCCGGCAGTGGCAACGAAGGCCGGAGGACGAGGTTCACCCCACACGTTCAACCGCTCGAGCCAGAAGCGCCGGCCCGCGTCGTCGACATCGGCGTGGCGGCGCCGCTGCGCCACCATGTGCGCCGCATACGACACCGGCGCATCGGGCAGGTCCTCGCCCTGCAACCGGGCGGCCAGATGCCGCCAGATCACCTCGAACGTGCCGGCATCACCGTTGATGTGGTGCTTGCCGATGAACAACGCCGCGCGGCCGTCGTCGAGCGGAGCGATCCGGGCTCGGACGAGTGGGCCTCGGTCCAGATCGAAGGGCTGCTGCCGAGCGGTGTCGACGACCTCGCGGAACGCCGTCTCCGACATCGGCGCCAGCGTCTCGAGGTCGAGCGCCCGCGCGACGTCGAGCACGGTCCGTTCGGCGTCGTAGGCAACGCGGAGCGCCGGGTGATGCGCCACCACGTCGCGGACGGCCGATGCCAGGCGGGGCGGGTCGATCGGGGCGTCGATCACGAACACTCGACCGCCGTGGTAGCGGATGTCGCTCGGGTCGGCCCGGTGTTCGAACAGCAGCGCCTCCTCCGCTGGCGACAGCGGCGGCGGGAGGTCAGGGCTCGGTTCAACGAGGTCTGCCGCCGGGTAGCGGACCCGATCTCCGTCGGCGAGCGCGCCATCGACGACGGTGGCGAGGGCCCTGACCGTCCGGGCTGCGACCGCCTCGGCGATCGGGAGCTCGACCGAGAGTTCGTCTTCGACGATCGCGATCGCCTCGAGCAAGCCCAGAGACGTCGCACCCAGGTCGCGGAGATCAGCGGTCACCGACGGAGCAGCAGACGTACCGAGCACCGTGCGCCACGCGCTGGCGACCAGATCCTCGGTGGCGGTCGCTGCCTCCTCCCCAGCCGCAGCCGGCCGGTCGGCTGGCGACGGCTGAGGCAACCGCGCCACGTCGACCTTCGCGCTCGCGGCGAGCGGAAACTCGCGCACGCGGACGAACGCTCCAGGCACGGCGTGACGGGGCAGCCGGTCGACGGCGAAGGCGCGGAGTTCGTCGGGCGTCGCCTCGACACCATCCGATGCCGGTTGCCACCAGGCGATGAGGCCGCCGCCGTCGGGCTCGATCCGCACCACTGCGGTCGAGACCGCCGGGTGTACAGCGAGTGCAGCCTCGACCTCGCCGGGTTCGAGCCGGATGCCGTTGACCTTCAGTTGGTCATCGGAGCGCCCGCCGTACACGGCGACGCCGGGACGGACGATGCGGGCGCGGTCGCCGGTGCGGTACCAGGTGCCGGTCGTACCATCGGGTGCGAGCTGATCGAGACCGTCGACGTGCGCCAGCTCGATGAAGCGATCGTTCGCCGCACCCGCAGGGTCACCGACGTAGGCCGATGGCTGGCCAGGCCGCCGAACCACCAGTTCGCCCCATGCTCCGGGCGGCGCGAGCTGCCCCACGTGATCGAGCACGACGAGCTGCGACCCGTCGCATGCACGCCCGATCGGCACGTCGACGTCGACGTCGACGTCGGGGTCGTATTCGTGGATCATGCACCCGACGACGGCCTCGGTCGGCCCGTACTCGTTGAAGATCCGCACATCGGGTGCGCAGGCGGAACGCGCAGCTTCGGCGGTCGACCGACGGAACGCCTCACCCCCGACGACCAACGTGTCGACCGACGACCTGCCGTCGACGAACCGGGAGTAGAGATCGAGCTGTGTCGGCGTGGCCTTGAGGAAGGTGACCCGGTCGTCGGACGCGACTCCTCGCAACGCTTCGAGCGGTTCGCCGTCGAACACGATCGTCGTACCGCCCGTGAGGAGCCCGAGAAACAGGCTCGTGATCGTCAGATCGAACCGCAGCTTCGAGTGCAACGCCGCCACCGGCGGATCGCCGTCGAGCACGTACGCGTCGACAGCGAAGCGGAGGTAGTCGGCGAGACCACGGTGCGACACGGGAACGCCCTTCGGGAGCCCGGTCGAACCCGAGGTGAACAGCACATAGGCAGGGTCATCGAGTGTCACAGCTGGCAGGACGACGTCGACGTCATCCACAGCATCGGTGTCGACGAGGAGATCGGCGAGGTCGCGCACGACCGTGCGAACCCGAGCGTCGGCCATCATCTGCTCGTGTCGCGACAACGGGTCGTCGGGGTCGAGGAACACGAAGGCGCCACCGGCTCGGAGCACACCGAGCACGACGATCATGACGTCGGCGCTCCGATCCATCTGCACGCCGACCGCGTCGCCGAGTTCGACACCGAGTGCCTGAAGTCGAACCGCCACGCAGCGACTGAGGTCCTCGACGTCGCCCGCCGTGTAACTGGTGTCGCCGTGCTCGATGGCGACGCGAGCCGGGTCAGCGGTGAGCGCCGTGATGATCTGCGCATGCACCGGCGCAGTGAGTTCTGCGGGGCTCGGCTGCGGCATGACGGGACCCAGCGCAGTCAGTGCACGAGGTCCGGCGAGGCCGATGGTGGTCATCGGTGCGTCAGGGTCTCGCACGAGGCCGACGATCTCAGCCCGGAGCCACTCCCCGACCTCATCCTGAACGTCGTCGGGCGCAACACCCGGATCGAGATCGAGCAGCCATTCGGCGGCACCCGCTGGCGTCACCCGAACCTGCACGGCCAACCGCTGCGATGGGTCGTCGTGGTCTGACCGGACCCACGACCGCGTCGCCGGTGCCCCGCCGAAGCTCGGCGCCCCTGCGCCGAACACGTTCACCACCGTGTCGAACGTCGACCCGCTCGAAGCGCCGGGCGGGGTGCGGAGCAGATCGACGAGCGAGCGGGTGACCGCAGCGAACGACTCGGCTCCGGTGGCTCCAGGATCGATCTCCACGACGAGCGGCGCGAGCTCCATCATCGGGCCGAGGCGACGACGATCCGTCTTGTGCATCCGGTGGTGCAGCGGCACCCCGACCACGACCGTGCTCCGGCCGTCGAGACGATGGACCAGCCGGGCCATGCCGAGCGCAGTGAGCGCCACGAGCGACAGGTCACGAGAGATGGCGCGCATCGGACCCGCCAGTGCACGATCGACGAGCTCGACCTCACCCGCTTCGAAGCGGAGCGGCAAGCGCTCCGACGCAGTGCGGGGCGGGTCGAGCGGGAACCCGACGCTGATCGGCTCGGACGCAGACAACGCTGGAGCGACATCCGGTTCGACGATGCTGTCGACCCAACCGAAGAACGAGGGGTCAATGATCGCGCTCAGGTCGGCGTCGGCCGGATCACCCTGGTGGTCGTAGGCGGCGGCCGTCGCACGCAGCACCAGCGATGCCGCCGACGCATCGACCGCCACGTGATGGATGCACAGCCACCACGTCCAGTCATCGTCGGCGTGGCGCAGCACGACCGAGTCGTAGACGCATCGGGTGGCATCGATCGGGGTGGCGATCCGCTCGGCCATCCAGGCATCTCGGTCGCTTGCCTCGACGTCGAACACCTCGGTCCTGGCCGGTGGCTCGGCGAGGAGACGCGCCGAGCCGGCGTCGATCACCACCATCCGGAGAACCTCGCTCCGGCGGACGACCGCATCGAACGACGCGCTGAGCCGGTCAGCGTCGAGCGGGCCACTGATCCGTACCGGGTCGCCCATGTTGGCGAGCGGGGTGTCTGGGTGGATGCGTTGCGAGGCCCAGATCCGCCGTTGGAGCGGCGAGAGGCGCACGGTGCCGTCGGTCTCCGTCGGCGACGCCGGTTCGACGGAGCCGGTCACGTCAGCTGAGGCGACCGCGCAGGTACTCGGCCATCGCGTCGACCGAGATGAAGTGTTCGAGCACGACGTCGGCCGGGTCGATCGTGATACCCAGCCGAGCCTCGATCCACTGCACGACGAGCACGATGCCCATCGAGTCGACCGCTCCGGTGAGCAGCAGATCGGACGAGGCCTCGATCGGATCGTCGATGGCCGACACCTCGTCCTCGATGAACGAGACGAGATCGGTGACGAATGCGTCGTCGAGCGCGGCGGGGGTGGTGGATTCGAGACTCATCGCTGGGGCAGACCTTAGAACCAGATTTCCATCACCGCGACGCTCACGCCGAATGAGAGCCGACGAGACCCTGTGCTGCCAATCGGTCGATCTTGCCCGAGGTGGTCCGCGGGAGGGCCCGAACCGCCACCACCCGGGTCGGAATGGCGGCCGCCGGTAGTACGGCAGCCAACTCGGCGACGAGGCGGCGCGCGAACCCCGCTGCTCCATCGGACGTTCGGTCGGTCGTTTCGTTGGCCGTTCGGTCGGTCGTTTCGTTGGCCAGGCCGTCGGTCGTTTCGATGGGTGTGTCGTCGGTCGAGCCATCGGGCCGTTCGACCACCGCGACCACGACGTCGCCGGCCGGATCGGAGCGGTCGACCACAGCGACCGCCCCGGTGACACCCGAGCCGTGGATACTCGGTGCTGCGGCGAGCGCAGCATCGACGGCCTCGAGTTCGACCCGCTGACCTCGGACCTTCACCTGGTTATCGCTGCGCCCGACGAACCGGAGCGTGCCGTCCTCGAATCGGTCGACGAGGTCGCCGGTGACATACCAGCGCCCTCCCTCGCGCTCGATGATCCGCTCGGCCGTGAGGTCGGGGCGATTCCAGTAGCCGCGCATCATCGTCGGCCCGGCCACCAGCAGCTCGCCCACCCCGACGTCGATCTCCGCGCCCCGATCGTCGGGGTCGACGACAGCGATCGCTGCGGCACCCCAGGCGGCACCGAGAGGAATCGCCTCGTCGCCGACCGGTGGGGCCGGCAACTCGAACGCCGTGCACTGGTTCACCTCGGCCGGCCCGTACACGTTCGACACCACTGCCTTCGGCAGCGCGCCCATGAGTTCGGCGAGCAGTGCGGGCGGGTACGACTCGCCCCCGTACTTGACGAGCCGGACCGCTGGCCACTCCCGACCGTCGAGCCCACCGCGCTCGACGAGCTGACGCAACACGTGCGGCACCGTGTACCAGATGGTGGTCTGCTCCCGGTCGAGCAGATCCACCGTCGACGCCGGGAACCGCAGCACCACGTCGGGAACCACCACGACGGTGGCGCCGGCCAGCGGCGCAGCGTAGAGCTCGAACGTCGACTGGTCGAAGTGCAACCCGGCGACACTGGCAGCTCGGTCGGCCGGGCCGACCCGGTAATGCGACGCCGCTGCATCTGCGTAGGCAAGGGCACTTGCGTGGGTGTGCACGATCCCCTTCGGACGTCCGGTCGACCCCGACGTGTAGATCAGGTAGGCATCGTCCTCGGGCGAGGGCGACACCGGCGGCAGTCCTGCGCTGGCCGACACGTCGTCGGCGACCACCGCGACCTCGACCCCACCGTCGTGCAAACTCTGCGCCCACGACGTACCGGCTTCGGCGACGACGACCGGCACGCCGATCGTCGTGACGAGGTCGGTCGCTGCTCGTAGGCGATGGTCGGTGACGATCGCCGACACCTCGGCATCGGCGATCACCGAGGCGGCGTGGTCGGGCGCTGCGAGCGGATCGACGGGCACCACCACGGCACCAGAGCGGAGGATCCCGTGAACGACCACGAACGACCAGGCGGTCTTGGGGAGCCGAATCGCAACGCGATCACGGTGCCGCACGCCCACCGCCTGCAGGGCCATCGCGACCTGATCGGCCTGCCGGGCGTACTCATGCCAGGTGTGCGACATCGATCCGTCGGTCACCGCCTCGCCGTCGAGGTCGACACCCAACGACGCCAGGCGGTCGAGATCGAGCAGGTCGGCAAGCGAACCGGGGCCCTCAGCCATGATGGCCGCCCGAAGTGCCACAGCGCTCACGAGCGCACCATCTGCGCCGGTCGGCTCTGGCCGGATACCGTGAACGGCGTCCACCGGACACTTCATGAACCTCACCGCCAACGGCCACCCCCTGCGCCTCGACGACGACCACCTCGGTGAGCTCGAGCCGATGAACCACCTGCTCGACGACGCCGCGGCGCTTCGCGAGGCCATGGCCGCACAGGGCCACCTGTTCTTTCGGGGGCTGCTCGAACCTGACCTTGTGCTCGCCGCCCGTCATGAGATCTTGCAGAAGTACGCGATTCTCGGCGAGGTCGACGACCGGCGGCCGATCGACGACGCGATCGCCGGAGATCGAGCGGGTATTCACAGGGCCAACCTACGCGCGTTCTCCGACAGCGTGAGAACAGGTGCTGGGTACCTCGGCGTCACGGACAGCGACGAGGTGCTTGCGATCCACTCGGCACTGCTGGGCGGCGACGTCCGCAGCTTCGACATGCGGTGGCCACGCTTCGTTCGGCCCGGCGAGGGCTGTGGGTTCCACTGCGACGGGCCGTACATGAACCGCGGCACCGACCGCATCGTGTCGTCATGGATCCCGCTCGGGCGTATCGATCGGCACGAGGGTGCCTTGATCCTGCTCGAAGGCAGCCATCGCTCCGACGAACTGCACTCCGGCTACTTACAGGCCGACGCCGACCGTGACGGCCTCACCTGGCTCGACGACGACCCGGTGTCGGTCCAGGATCGCTACGGGCGCCGCTGGCTCACCACCGATTTCCAACCGGGCGATGTGCTGTGCTTCGGCATGCACACCCTGCACGGAGCGATCGACAACGCGTCCCCGGTGGGTCGCTGCCGCCTCTCGTCCGACTCCCGCTACCAGCGCATCGACGAACCCGCCGACCCGCGTTGGAACGGCGCCGACTTCGAGGGGCACGGCGGCCGGCGAGTGTTCTATCCGGGCCTCGGACGCTGGCTCAACGACGACTTCCAAGACGAGTGGAAAGACGTCGACGAGCACGGCCGTCTGCTCCTTCGCCCCGAACCCGACACCCAGCACGGGGAGCCGACATGACCGACACGGCATCGAACGAGCAGCTCGCCGCGATCGCCGAGGCGATGTCCGATCTCACCCACCCGACCAAGGTCGCGGCGACCGAGTGGGCTCGCGCCGGGCTCGACCCTGGTGATCTCGTCGCCGCCGACCACGACTCGACCTTCGCCTGGGACAACTGGCGCCGCCTGGCCGAACACGGGGTGCACGGCCTCATGGTCGACCCATCGCTCGGCGGCTCGGGCGCCGACCTGGCAACCACGCTGCTCACCCTCGAAGGTCTCGGGGTGGGCCACGCCGACAACGGGCTGCTGTTCGCACTGGCCTCGCAGATGCTCAGTTCACAGGTGGCACTCGAGCGGTTCGGCACGCCCGAGCAGCAGGCCGAGTGGCTGTCGCCGCTCCTCCGCGGTGAGGTGCTGGCGGGTTTCGCACTCACCGAGCCCGACGCTGGCAGCGATGCGTTCAGTTTGCAGGCAACGGCGATCGAACAAGCCGACGGCTCGTATCTGCTCAACGCCCACAAGGCGTACATCACATTCGGATCGCAGTGCTCGGTGTGCATCGTCTTTGCTCGCACCAATCCAGATGTCGGGCGCTGGGGCATCTCGGCGTTCGTCGTGCCGATGGATCTGCCGGGCGTCGAGCGCGGTCCCAATCGCGAGAAGATGGGGATGCGTACCACGCCATTCGGTGACCTCTTCTTCACCGACGTCGTGCTTCCCTCATCGGCGCTCCTCGGCCGACCCGGCTCGGGAGCGTCGATCTTCACCAACATCTTGGAGATCGAGCGGGCGTTCGTGCTCGCTCCCTCGATCGGGGCGATCGAGCGATGGATCGACGCCGGGGTCCGGTATGCCAACGAGCGCAAACAGGCCGGCGTACCGATCGGCGTGCACCAGGCCGTGTCGCACCGGCTCGTCGACATGAAGCGACGCCACGAGACCTCGCGGCTCATGCTCTACCGAGCCGCCATGGCGCACGCCACCGGGCGTGACATCGCCATGTACGCCGCCCTCGCCAAGATCGTCGCAGGCGACGACGGCATCGAGACCGCCCTCGACGCAGCGAAGCTCCGCGGCGCACAGGGGTACGTCACCGAGTACGAGATCGAGCGCGATCTGCGAGATGCGGTCGGCGGCATCGTGTACTCGGGCACGGGCGACATCCAGCGCAACATCGTGGCTCGGCTTCTCGGGCTCCCCGACCGCTGACGCGAACGTGCCCGGCCCTCGCCGAAGCGAATGACCGGGCACGTCACGACTGTTGGGACTGACGTCACCGTGAACTCACCGTTCGGCCGGTGGCCGAGGTGGGGACACCGCTGGGACCAGTTGCGGCGATGAACGTCAGCGGGGGTTGGCGGAAATTCGCCAGGCGGTCCAGCCTGTCGGCCTAGCGGCCAACCACCTCCAGGGTCCCGGATTGATTACTTGGCATGTTCTGGACCACCTCCTCTCTCTGGTGCTCAACACCGTAGACCACCAGCCAGACGCACGCAGCACGCGTTTTCCCGCGGGTATCGTCGCTTCGTGCCGCCTCCGCTCCCCGACGCCACCGTCGACCAACTCGCGACCACGCTCGAGTCGCTCGAGGAGGCGCCGCGGTACCGAGACTGGATCCTGCGACTCCTCGACGACGGTCTGCAGGCCCCGATCCTCGAGATCGGGGCCGGGACGGGCACCTTCACCGAAGTGCTGGTCGACCGCGGGGCGGTGACGGCGGTCGAGCCCGCGTCGGTGCTCGCCGACGCACTCCGGTCACGAATGACGGATCGCCAGGAGTGCACAGTCGTCAAGGGCATGCTCGACGACGTTCCCGACGATCAGTTCAACAGCGCCGTGATGGTCAACGTGCTCGAGCACATCGACGACGACGAGGGCACGGTGGCCGAGCTCGCCCGACGGCTTCCCGTCGGCGGCACATTGGCACTCTGGGTCCCTGCTTTTCCGATGCTGTACGGCCCCTTCGACCGTGAGCTCGGCCATTTCCGCCGCTACCGACGACAGCCGCTGATCGACCTCGTCACCAGGAACGGCTTCGTCGTCGAGGACTGCCGACACGCCAACTTCCCAGGTTGGTTCGCCTGGCTCATCGTGGTTCGGCTGTTGCGATCGATTCCCACCGGTGGACGATCGCTCAGATTGTTCGACCGGATCGTTCCGGTCATCCAACGCGTCGAGTCGGTCGTTCGGCCGCCGTTCGGGCAGTCGCTCGTCGTCATCGCTCGCCGTCGATGACGCAGCCGAGCTGATCAACACCGTCAGCCGGCGAGCCGACCGATCAACGGCAGGGCCCTCCTGAGCCCGAGTCGCTGCCCGATCGGCGAATAGGCCACGACGCAGCAGAACGCTCGAACACCATCGCGCCAGCCGATCTTCTTGCCCTCGTCGTAGGTCCGACCGTGGTACGTGATTCCGACCTCGTACACCCGGCACCCGAGGGCAGCGACCTTCGCCGTGATCTCGGGTTCGAATCCGAACCGATTCTCCTCGATCGTGATCTGCTGGATCACCTCACGACGGAAGGCCTTGAAACACGTCTCCATGTCGGTGAGATTCAGGTTGGTGAAGACGTTCGAAGCGAGCGTCAACAAGCGGTTCCCGGCGGAGTGCCAGAAGTACAGCACTCGTTGCTCTGCGGCTCCCTTGAATCTGGAGCCGTAGACGACATCGGCTTGTCCGCGCATGATCGGGCCGATCACCGCCCCGTACTCGGCCGGGTCGTACTCGAGGTCGGCGTCCTGAACGATCACCACCGGGCGCGACGCCACCGCGAAGCCCGTCCGCAGCGCTGCGCCCTTCCCCTGGTTGACGTCGTGCCGGAGCAGCCTCACTCGATCGTCGCCGGCCTGCACGGACTCGATCGCTGCCACGGTGGCATCGGTCGACGCATCGTCGACGACCACGACTTCGCCGACGAACGACGAGCTCAGCACCCTCGAGAGGATCTCGACCACGGTCGCTTCTTCGTTGAAGCACGGCACGACAACCGTCAGCGGTTGATCCACGTCGATGACCGTCACGGGCCGAGACGTTACCTGGGACCGGGTGACGCCAGCTGCCTTCGGAACGGGACGCCCCAAGGGGCCGACGCACAGGTCAGATCGTGTACGGCAGCGCAGCGAAGATCTGCTCGCCGAGCGCAGCGTCGCCACCGATCTCGATCCGGTCGCGTACCTCATCCGCGTCGACGCGGCCTGCGCAGCGACGGGTGAGCACACCGACCGGCATCGTCAGCGTCGAGGTCGGGTCCTGAAGTGGCTCCGTGGCGATCTGCGCCCGGCCCTCGATGATGACCCCGATCGAACGCACCACCGAGCCTCCGTCGGTCAGATCGAACCGTACCGACGAGCCGTCGGGCGCCTTGCCCTTCTTCCCGACCACGTAGCCCATCGCCAGCTCGAGTTCGTCGAGCGTCACGTCGACGGCGATGCCCGACTCGTGGCCGGGAACACCGACCGTGTCACGAATGTCCTGCTCGTGCAGCCAGCAGTCGAACACACGGATCTGCATGAATCGGCCATACGTGCCCGGCCCGGAGGGGGTGAATGAGTCGGCGTCCCACTCGTCCTGGCTCATCGCCTGGAGCACGTCGAGCCGCGCTCCGGTACGCGCTCGGAACAGCCCGACCATCTCGGCGGGCGACGACGAGCGGAGGTGTTCGACCCACACCTCGTTGAACTCGGCGATGTCGTTCTGGATGTGAGTCAGCGCCTCACGATCGATCGTGACCTCGGGATTCGGCTCGCCGAGCAGCATCGATTCTGTCCCGAGGATGTGGCTCACGTTGTCGTGCACCGACCAGCCGGGCAGTGGCGACGCCATCGCCCACTGCTCCTCGCTCAGCCCGTCGACCAGGTCGGCGGTGCTCGCCCACACCTCTCCGAGCGCGGCGACGATCCGGTCCTTCTGCAGTTCCCCCACGCCGAGATCATCGCACTCCACCGATCTCGTGCACGAATGCGCGGCTGACGCACGCAGGAGAACACGAGAACGATGGGACTGGGCGGGTCAGATGACGTCGTCGAGCGGGGCCTGAGGACCGACCGCTCCGATCGCTTCGAAGTAGCCGAGGTGCGCCTCGACCACGTTCACCGCATCGACGTCGTCGAGCAGCTCGACACCGGTGCGCTCCGACTCGCCGATCAGATACGCAGTGAGCGCGTCTTCAGTGACCACGACCGTCTCGTCGATGCTCTGCACTTGATCGACCGCCTTGTCGGGTTGCAAGCCCTGGCTGTGCAGCCACTGGAGGTGGAACACGAGCAGCTGCTCGACCTCTTCAGGAGTGAGCCGCGCCTGGCTCTCCTCGGGGAGGCGATCGCACACGAAGTCGACCGCCTCATCGAGCTGGTAGGCCGCCCGAGGCGCGATCGCATCGAGTCGATGGGCTTCGCGGCCGACCGTGCCAGCAGCGATGGCGAAGATGATCAACGCCGTCACGGCTGCGAACACCCAGGTCACCGGCTCCATGCGAGCAGTCTACGAACGCGACAGCGCCCGGAGCCTCGCCGTGCTGGCAAGACCCCGGGCGCCGTTCCTTCAGGCGTTACAGCTGGTGTCTGACACCAGCTGTAACGGTCAGATGCCGATGCGCTGAGCGAGCTGCTCGCGGTGGTAGGTCGGATCGCCGAACAGGAGCTCCGACGACTTCGCACGCTTGAAGTAGAGGTGCGCCGGGTGCTCCCAGGTGAAGCCGATGCCACCGTGGATCTGGATGTTCTCACCGGCGGCGTGGAAGTACGCCTCGGAGCAGTACGCCTTGGCGAGCGAGGCCGTCGAGGGCAGCTCGTCGTTCATCTCGGCAGCGCACCACAGGCCGTAGTAGGCGGCCGACTTGGCCGACTCGACCTCGAGGAGCATGTCGGCACACTTGTGCTTGATGGCCTGGAACGAGCCAATCGGGCGACCGAACTGGACACGGACCTTGGCGTACTCGACGGCCTGCTCGAGGACCATCTGAGCACCGCCGACCTGCTCGGCGGCAAGGCCGACAGCGACGAGGTCGAGCACGCTCGACAAGACGTTCCAACCCTCACCCTCGGTGCCGAGGAGCGTGGCCGGCGTGTTGTCGAACTCGACCTTGGCCTGCTTGCGGGTCTGGTCCATGGTCGACAGCTGGGTGCGGGTGATACCCGACGCATCGCCGTCGACGAGGTAGAGGCTGGTGCCGGCCGGCGACTTGGCGGCGACGATGAAGAGGTTGGCGATGTGACCGTCGATCACGAACGACTTGGTGCCCGAGAGGGTGACGTCGCTCCCCGAGCCCGAGGCCTGCATCTCGATGCCGTCTTCGTCCCAGCGGCCGTTCTCTTCGGTCATGGCGACGGTGGCGATCGTTTCGCCCATGGCGATCTTCGGGAGGTGCTCAGCCTTGGCGGCGTCGTCACCCGACTGCAGCAGCGTGTTGGCGCCGAGCACGACCGACGAGAAGAACGGGGCGCAGAGCAGCGCCCGGCCCATCTCCTCGAGCACGATGCCGAGCTCGATGAAGCTGAAGCCCGAGCCGCCGTACTCCTCGGGGATGGCGAGGCCCTGGAGGCCCATCTGCTCGGCCATCTGGGTCCAGACCTCGGAGTCGTACCCCTGGTCGGTCTCCATCTGCTCGCGGACGGCCTCTTCCGACGACTTGGCCTCCATGAAGGCCCGAATGGTGCTGCGGAGCTCTTCCTGCTCCTCGGTGAATGCGAAGTTCATGCCGCAGACTCTTGCGGGCTTGCACCGGACCGCACAAATCTGATTGTGTACACATGTGTCCACTCATCGAGGAATTCGGGAGCTCCGGTCGGAGCTGAGCGCTGCGGTCAAGCGCGCCGAAGCGGGCGAGCGCACGATCGTCACGTCCGGCGGTCGACCGGTGGCACAGCTGGCCGCGCTCGACACGACGGCGTCCGACCTCGACGGGCTCATCGCCAGCGGCGCAGTGGTCCCACCACGCCGCTCCTCCAACTTCCGCTCCCCCGAACCCGTCCCCGTCTGGGCGGGTGTCCGCATCGATCAGGTCCTCCGCGACCTCCGCGGCTGATCGGGCCGGTTCGGTGACCGTCTTTCTCGACACGTCGGCGCTGCTGGCACTGTCCGTCGAGGGGCCTCAGCGGCGGGTGGTACTCGAAGCTCTCGACGACGACCCGGTGTGGGCGGCGTCAGCGATGGCGCTCACCGAGGCGCTCCCAGCGATCGATCGGCTCAGCGATTCCGAGATCGTTCGCCTCGATCTCGAGGACTCGGTGAGGCTCGTGTGGGATCACCTCCACGTCGTCCCGGTCGATCAGCAGTGTCTCGATCGAGCTGCAGCCCTTGCCCGGTCCCAACCGGTCCGTCTTGCCGACGCCATCCAGTTGGCCGCCGCCGAACGACTCCCTTCCCCGGTTCGGTTCGTCACCTTCGATCCCGCCCAGATCGGCGTGGCGATGGGGCTCGACTTCGACATCGTGAGCTCACCCGCCTGAGCGGTCGACCGGCCCCGGTCACCGACGACATGCGAGACTCGCACCATGGCTGCACCGTCGAACACCCTCCACTGGTCGAACGCCGACGCCGAGGTCCACAAGGTCGTCGTCGGCCCCGTCGACAACAACGTGTTCGTCATCCGTTGCAAGCGCACCGGCGACTCGGTGTTGATCGATGCTGCCAACGAACACGAGATGCTCCTCGAGTTGTGCCAGCACCTCGGCGTTCGTCGCGTGCTCGAAACGCACGGCCACTGGGATCACATCCAGGCAGTACCCGCCATGCGCGAGGCGGGCTACGAGGTCGGGGTCACCAAGCTCGACGCACCGAAGCTCGACGAGTGCGGCTACGACGTGTTCCTCGACGATGCCGAGGTGATCGAGTTCGGCAAGCTCCGGCTTCACGCGATCCACAACCCGGGGCACACGCCGGGGTCGATCTCGTTCCATCTCGACGGCACGCCGCTCCTCTTCACCGGCGACACGCTGTTCCCCGGCGGGCCAGGAGCGACCCACTTCGACGACGGCGATTTCGACACGATCATCCGCTCGATCAGTGACAAGCTGTTCGCATTCGACGACCAGACGATCATCCTCCCCGGCCACGGTGCCAACTCGACGATCGGCGCGGAACGCCCCCAGCTCGAGCACTGGATCGAACGAGGCTGGTGATCCGTACCAACTGGGGTCTGACCCCGGTTGGTACGTAGCGTGCTGCCATGCGGTACGACGAGCGACCCATCGACGACACGCCGATGCACACGGCCGACCTGCCGCCCACACCGGTGCGCGATCGAAACATCCCGGCGACCGCCTGGGTCGAAGCCCCCCACAGCCTCCTCACACTCGGCGACGATCTCCCCGACCAGCCCATCGCCGAGTACAAACGACGGATCGGCCCGTGGATCCTGTGGCGCTCCGGCCCAGCGAAGGGCGGCGATGCGCGCTACTGGGTCTCCCACGACTCGACCGGCGACGAGTACACCCTCCGACTGTTTCCCGACGGATCGGCCGACGGCGTTGGACCCAGCGGCGCCCGGCACGACCGCTTCCGGGCGTGGAAGGAAGACTTGCGTGACGCGGAGTGATCGCGACCGTCGAGGCCGAACGACACTGAGCGCTGCGGTCGCAGTGACCGTGTTGGTCGGTTGTGGTGAAGGGGTTCCGGCGATCGATACATCGATTGCCGAGGCCGAACTCGAGGAGCTCGCCTCGTCGGGCGATGGACCGCTCGACAGCTGCCCCATCGACGACGCCGACATGCTGCTCGATCAGGTCTTCGCAGACATCGACGACGAGCTCGTCGATGCAGCACTCACGGGCGACACGACCGCTTCCATCACGAGCGAAGGTGGCCCGACCATCTCGTGCGGGCGCTTCGACGCGTCATCGGGCGGAATTGTCGCGATCGAACTCAGCGACGCGCCTGGAGACGGCCTGGTCGACCCCGACACCGCACCGGTCGAACTCGACATCGCGGCACAGTGGGCCGGCGTCGCCACGGAGTACGCCGGGCGGTTCGGCGACACTCCTCCGGCACTCGCCTCCGACGAGCTCCAAGACACCCGTGGCGGCGTGCTCTACGAGATCTGTCTGACCGACCCCGACAGCGGGCAGAGAGACCGCTGCGAACTGGCATGGTTCGGAGGCGACCTCGTCGTCTCGATCGTGGCTGCTGGACCGGGAGCCGACACCGTCGATCTCGGCGATGCGGTCGACCCGTTCCGGCGCCGGCTCCAGCTCGTCGTCGACGGCTTCACCCAGAGCTGACCCCCGCCCGACGCGGTACGGTCTGCCGACGATGACCGAGTACGCACCGTTCTTTGCCGACGTCGAGCCGATCCAGTTCGAGGGTCGCCAGTCGACCAACCCGCTGGCCTTCCGGTGGTACGACGCCGACCGGGTGGTCGCGGGCCGCACCATGGCCGAGCATCTCCGGTTCGCCGTCTGTTACTGGCACAGCTTCGCGTGGGACGGTTCCGACATCTTCGGGCAGGGCACCCTCGACCGGCCGTGGAACCCCGCTACCCGCTCGGGCGCTGCGGCCGCGATGGACCCGATGGACGCCGCCAAGATGAAGATGGCCGCGGCGTTCGAGTTCGTCGAGAAGCTCGGCGTCCCCTTCTACTCGTTCCACGACTTCGACATCGCGCCGCCGGGCGCGAGCTTCGCCGAGACCTGCCGCTACTTCGACGAGATGGTCGACGAGGCAGCGGCGCACCAGGAGCGCACCGGCATCGAGCTGCTCTGGGGCACCACGAACGCGTTCTCGCACCCGCGGTTCATGGCCGGCGCCGCAACCAATCCCGACCCCGATGTGTTCGCCTACGCCGCCGCACAGGTCGCTCACTGCCTCTCGGCCACCAACCTCCTCGGCGGCCACAACTACGTGCTGTGGGGTGGCCGCGAGGGCTACGAGACGCTGCTCAACACCGACATGAAACGCGAGCTCGATCAACTCGGCCGGTTCCTCCACATGGTCGTCGAACACAAGCACGCCATCGGCTTCGAGGGCACCTTGCTCATCGAGCCGAAGGGCATGGAGCCGACCAAGCACCAGTACGACTACGACGTCGCCACGGTGTATGCGTTCCTACAGCGATACGGGCTGGAGAACGAGTTCAAGGTCAACATCGAGGTCAACCACGCCACGCTGTCGGGCCACGACTTCCACCACGAGGTCGCCACCGCCATCAACGCCGGCATCTTCGGGTCGATCGACGCCAACGCCGGCGACGATCGACTCGGTTGGGACCTCGACCTGTTCCCGCGTTCGGTCGAGCAGATGACACCGGGCATGCTCGAGATCCTGCGCGGCGGTGGGTTCACCACCGGCGGCATGATGTTCGACACCAAGATGCGGCGTCAGTCCATCGCTCGTGACGACCTGTTCCACGGCCACGTCGGAGCGATGGACGTCCTCGCCAAGTCGCTGCTCGCCGCCGCGTCGATCATCGAGGAGGGCGAACTCGACCGGTTCCGCAACGAGCGCTACGCCGGTTGGGCCGACGAGCAGCGGATCCTCGACGGCGAGGTGTCGCTCCAGGAGCTCCACGACGCAGTCATCACCGACGAGTCATTCGATCCGTACGGCACGAGCGGCCGCCAAGAGATGCTCGACAATCTCGTATCGAGACACATCGATTCGATTGACTGAGGTGTCACAGCTGGTGTCTGACACCAGCTGTAACACCTCAGTCGGTGCGCGCGTCGATGGCTTCTCTGACGGCTGTTGCTACTTGGTCGGCGGTGGCGCCGGGGGTGACAACCTTCGCGACTCCCGCTGCGTGGAGTGCCTCGACGTCTTGATCGGGGACGATGCCGCCGACGATCACCGGGATGTCGATACCACGGGCGCGCACTGCGTCGACCACCGCTGGCGCCAGCGTCATGTGCGCCGCCGACAGCATCGACAGCCCGATCGCATCGACGTCCTCGTCGACCGCGGCGGCCGCCACCGTTTCGGGTGTTTGGAACAACCCGGTGTAGATCACCTCGAAACCGGCATCGCGCAAGATGCGCGCGACCACCTTGACGCCTCGGTCGTGGCCGTCGAGGCCGACCTTCGCCACCAGCACACGTTCTGCAGCCATCGACGTGTCCTCTTCCTCAGCTCGAGTAGTCGTAGAACCCGCGACCGGCCTTACGGCCGAGCAGGCCGGCCTCGACCATGCGGAGCAGCATCGGCGGCGCTGCGTAGAGCGGCTCTTTGAACTCTTCGTACAGCGATTCGGCCACCGCCATGGTCGTGTCGAGCCCGATCAGGTCGGCGAGCGCAAGCGGCCCCATGGGGTGGTTACACCCCTCGACCATGCCGTTGTCGATGTCTTCGGCCGAGGCGAACCCGGACTCGAACATGCGAATCGCCGAGAGGATGTACGGGATCAGCAGCGCGTTCACGACGAACCCGGCACGGTCCTGCGAACGGATGACGATCTTGCCGAGAGTTTCGGTGGCGAAGTCGTTCGAACGCTGAATCGTGTCGCTCGACGACATGAGGCTCGTGACGAGTTCGACGAGCTTCAGCACCGGCACCGGGTTGAAGAAGTGGATGCCGATCACCTGCTCGGGGCGCTGCGTGGCGATGCCCAGCTTCATGATCGGGATCGAGCTGGTGTTGCTGGCGAGGATCGCCGTGTCGGACTCGACGACCTTGTCCAGCACCGTGAACACCTCGGTCTTGAGCGGCTCGTCTTCGAGCACCGCCTCGATCACCAGATCGCGATCGGCCATGTCGCCGAGATCGGTCGTGAACGACAGCCGAGCGATCGTCGCATCGCGGTCGTTGTCGCTCATCTTGTTGCGAGCGACCGCCTTGTCGAACGACCCGAGCAGCCGGTTGCGGCCGCGTTCTGCCGTGGCCGCATCGACCTCTCTGACCATCACGTCGAGACCGGCGCGGGCACACACCTCGGCGATGCCCGCACCCATCTGACCGCACCCGACGACACCGACACGTTCGATCACACTCATGCGGGTCGGACCGTACCGCGTCGACCACGTTCACGGCGGCACGAGAACGACAGCCGCACGACCGCTCAGCTGACCTTGAGGAACAGGCGCTCGAGTTCGTCGGCGGTCATGTCGCTCTCGTCGCTGATGACGCAGTAGCGCATCCCCGCCGAGAAGAGCCGATAACCGATCCGGTCGAGCGCGCCCTTACAGGCAGCCAGCTGAGTGACGACGTCCTTGCACTCGGCGCCCTCGTCGAGCATCCGTTGCAAGCCGCGGATCTGACCCTCGAGGCGGCGGAGCCTGGCTTGCACATCTGCGTCGACGTCTTCGGGAAATCGCATGCGGTGAAATATACCCCTAGGGGTATGCTCGTCCACGATGCCGACGACGACCGATCACCCCGCTGCTGGCGACGACGCCTCCAGCGAGCTGCCGTTCGAGGAGTATGACGAGCAGCACTCCGCTTCCCCCGACGCCGCCAGCAACCTGGTCAAGCGCTGGTCGGCGGCGGTGGTGGCTGCCTCCACCTCGAAGCCGAAGCGCGTGTTGGCGATCATCGGTGTGTTGACGCTCTTCTTCCTCGCTGCGTTCGTTCGGGTCGAGATCGACACCGACCCCGAGAACATGCTCCCGGCCGACTCACCCGCCCGGGTCATCAACACCGAACTGCGTGAGACATTCGGCGGTGCCGAGACGATCGTGGTCGGACTCTTCTCCCCCACCGATGCGATCGACGCCGATGCGATCGCTTCCGTCGCCACCCTGCACGACGAGCTCGCCGCGGCCGACGGCGTCGACGAACGCCTCGTCGTGTCGCCGCGTACCGCCCTCCAACCAGGCGAAATCGAGATCTCCACCATCGATGCCGTTGCGACGCTCGAGTTCATCGCTGGCGACCCGCTGCTCGGCGGCAACGTCGTCTCGAGATCGGGCGATGCGATCGCGATCTTCGTGCCCCTCGACCAGAAATCCGACGCTCAGCCGGTGAGCGAACTCGCCGCCGAGCTGATCGACGCCGACCCCGTCATCGCTGATTGGGTGCGTCACATCGCCGGACTCCCGCTGGCTCAGGAGGCCTTCGGCGACCAGATGTTCGTGCAGATGGCGGTGTTCGCGCCACTGGCCGGAGTCGCCATCTTCCTCCTGATGTTGCTGTTCTTCCGCCGCCTCGCGTTCGTCTTGCCCGCCATGGCGCTCGCCATGCTCGCCGTGGTCTGGACCATGGGCCTGCTCATCGGCACCGGCAACACCCTCCACATCATGAGCTCGATGATCCCGATCTTTCTGATGCCGATCGCGATCCTCGACGCCATCCATGTCATCAGCGAGTTCTTCGACCGCATCTCGAGTCGCGCTGGAGCTCCCGCGCACCGTCGCGAGACCCTGCAGGCGGTGTTCTCCGAGCTCAGCGGCCCGATCGCGTACACCACGGCGACCACGGCCGTCGGCTTCGCGGCGCTGGCGCTCACCCCGATCCCACCGGTGCAGGTGTTCGGCGTGTTCGTCGCGGTCGGCGTCGCCCTCGCCTGGCTCGGCACGCTCACCGTGCTCCCTGCGCTCCTGATGCTCGCCCCCGAGCGAGCGTTCATCCAAGTCGCGGAACGCACCGACGCCGAGAACAGCCGCTTCGCCCGCATCGTCGCCTCGATCCCGACCACCGCTGCCCGACGACGCAAGGCGGTGCTCGCGACCACCGTGGTGCTCGGCGTCGCCGCCATCCCTGCGATCGCATCGCTTCAAGTCAACGACAACCCGGTCAACTGGTTCCGTTCGGGTCACGAAGTCCGGGTGGCAACCGAACGTCTCAACGACGCCCTTCCCGGGACGTTCACGGCGAACATCCTGCTCGCCGAGAACGCGGAGGGTGCGCTGCTCGACCCCACCACGATCGAGGCCGTCGAGTCGCTGCAGTCGACGTTGCAGTCACTGGAGGTCGTTGGCGCCGCAGCGGCCTACACCGACCTGCTCCCGGGCACCACTGGCGACGAGGCCGCAGCGGCGCTCGTCACGACGATCGACGCACAGCCGCTGGCAGCTTCGCTCATCACCACCGAACTCGACTCGGCCAACATCCGCATCCAGCTCCGAAGCGGCGACAACCAGGCGATGCAACTCGTGCTCGACGAGACCAGGGCGGCCGTCGAGGCGCTCCCCGACTCGGTCACCGCACGCTGGGCCGGCGAGAGCCCGCTCAACCTGGTGTGGCAGGACGAGATGGTGTCGGGGATGATCAACGGCTTCGCCCTCACGCTCGCCGTCGTGCTCGGCCTGTTGGTCCTCCTCTTCCGCTCGTTCAAGTGGGCGATCCTCGCGCTGGTGCCCGTGCTCTGGACGATCGCCGTCGTCTACGCATCGCTGGCCGTCCTCGGCAAGGACATCGACATGCCGGTCGCCGTGCTCTCGACGATGGTGCTCGGCATCGGCGTCGACTTCGCGATCCACTTCGTCGAACGATTCCGAGAAGCGCGAGCCGACGGCGGGTCGATAGGCGAGGCGATCGATCACCTGTCGCACGAGCCGGCACGAGCGCTCACCCGCAATGCTGCCGTCATCGCGATCGGCTTCACGCCACTGCTGTTCTCGTCGCTCACGCCGTACGTGATCGTCGGCCTGCTGCTGGCCTCGATCATCGTGCTCAGCTGGCTCGTGACGGTGCTCGTGCTCCCGGCCGCTGTCGCCTTCGGCAGCGACTGATCGCTTCACCCCCGGCTCAGCCGAGGTGCTGCTCGGCCAACTCGATGCTCGAGATGATCCGGTCGAACAGGCCCTCCATGTCGACACCCTCGGTCGACTTCATGCCCAGTCGGTAGCGGGCGTAGACGCCATGGATGATGCAGGCGGTCTTGAAGGAGTTGAAGCCGCGGTAGTACCCGAGGTGTGACAGGTCGGCGCCGGTGCGCTCCTCGTACCAGCGCGTGAGGTCGGCGCGACTCGAGAATCCGGGCAGCGCAGTCGGCGACACCTCGGGCGCCGTCGGCGAATCGCTCGGCTCGATCCATGCGTTGAGCGCGTACGCGAAGTCGGCGAGTGGATCGCCAAGCGTGCCGATCTCCCAGTCGAGCACTGCCACGATGTCGCCGGCGTCGTCGGTCATCACGTTATGGACGCCGAAATCGCCGTGCACGACGCGAGCAGGGCCCTGTTCGGGCATCTCGGCGATCAGCCGATCGTGGAGTGCGTGCAGGCGGTCGTCGTCGTAGTCGGCGGCCTCGGCCGAGGCGGTCCACGACCCGTACCAGGTGCGGAGTTGGCGGGCGACGTAGCCGTCGTGTCGGCCGAGATCGTCGAGTCCGACGCTGGCAGGGTCGACCGAGTGCAGTTTGGCGAGGGTCGCCATGAACGACTCCCCCACTCGCGCTCGAGCGGCCATGTCGAGGCGTGGTGCGGTCTGCGCTGCGGTGTACAAGGCCTCGCCGCCGACCTTGCCCATGACGTAGAAGTGGCGCTCGCACACGGCTCGGTCGTCGCAGAACCCGATCGGTTCGGCGACCGGCACCCCGACCGGGTGGAGCGCCGCGATGATGCGGTACTCGCGGTGCATGTCGTGCGCCTTCGGGAGCAACTCCCCCTCGGGCGGGCGACGGATGACGAACTGCGTCCCGGTCGAGTCGGTCAGCTCGTACGTGAGGTTCGAGTGGCCACCCTCGAGCCGGCGCCACACGCACGGTGGCTCGACCCGGGTGTTGGCGCCCATCCACCCCTCGACGACGGGAACGTCGAATCCTGCGACCTGCTGATCACTCACGCCGACATCATCGCGCCCCGGCGTGCGGAACCCGCGATCGGCTCGGCTCGCCCGATGCGATGTCAGTCGCCCTGTGCATCCTGCGCTGGGTCAGACACCTCAGCGGTGTTCTCGGTACCAGGCGATGAGAGCGTTGGTACTGGCGTCGTGCTTCGACGGGTCGGGATCGCCCGTGAGCTCGGGCGTGATGACGTTGGCGAGCTCCTTGCCCAGCTCGACGCCCCACTGGTCGTAGCTGTTGACACCCCAGATCGTTCCCTGCACGTGCACGACGTGTTCGTACAGCGCGATCAGCTGGCCGAGTACCGACGGCGTCAGCTTCTCCGCCAAGATCACCGTGTTGGGCCGGTTGCCGGCGAAGTTCCGGTGCGGCTCGCTGGCGTTGGCACGTCCGAACGCCAACGCCTCGGATTGGGCGAACAGGTTGGCGATGAGCAGGTCGTGGTGCTCCTGGTACGGGTGGTTCGGCGTAGCGAATCCGATGAAGTCGACCGGCACCACCCGTGTGCCCTGATGCAACAGTTGGTAGAAGGCGTGCTGGCCGTTGGTGCCGGGCTCGCCCCAGATGATCGGTCCCGACTCGACCTCGAGCTGATTGCCGTCGAGGTCGACCGATTTGCCGTTCGACTCCATGTCGAGCTGCTGTAGATATGCAGCGAACCGCGCGAGATCGTTGGCGTATGGCAGCACCGCCTTGGTGTCGTGGCCCAGCACGTTGGCGTTCCACACACCGAGCAGCGCGAGCATCACTGGTGCGTTGTCGCGCAACGGTGCAGCGCGGAAATGCTCGTCGATCATGTGGAATCCAGCGAGGAAGTCGGCGAATGCCTCGGGCCCGATCGCGATCATCAACGACAGCCCGATCGCCGAATCGACGGAGTACCGGCCACCAACCCAGTCCCAGAATCCGAACATGTTCGCCGTGTCGATCCCGAACGCCTCGACCCGCTCGGCGTTGGTCGACACCGCCACGAAATGGTCGGCCACCGCTTCCTCACCGAGCGCGTCGACCAGCCAGACACGGGCGGTTCGGGCGTTGGTGAGGGTCTCGATCGTGCCAAAGGTCTTCGAGGCGACGATGAAGAGCGTCGACGCCGGATCAGACTCGGCGAGCACCGAAGCGATGTCGGCGCCACCGATGTTCGACACGAACGAACAGCGGATCCGGTCGTGGCGGAACTCGCGAAGTGCCTGGTAGGCCATGGCCGGGCCGAGGTCGGACCCCCCGATTCCGATGTTGACGACGTGAGTGATCCGATCGTCGGCGCGGACGCGGCGGGCGAACTCGCCCATGGCGTCGAGCACGGCGTGCACGTCGGGCACCACGTCGTGGCCATCGACGACGAAGGTTCCGGTGCGTGGCATGCGAAGTGCCACGTGCCCGACCGCTCGACCTTCGGTGACGTTGATGTGTTCGCCGGCGAACATCTGATCGCGGCGAGCGACAACACCCCGCTCGTCGGCGAGATCGATCAGCGCCTCGACGACGACGTCGTCGACCAACTGCTTGGACCAGTCGATGCGCATGTCACCGGCGATGGTGACGTAACGCTCGGCTCGCGCAGGGTCGTGTGCGAACGCGTCGGCCAGCGACGGGGGCGGCGTGAGCAGCGCGAGCGCGTCGAGGGCCTGCACCCGGGTGCGAACGACCTCGGCGAGTTTCGACGCCGCGTCGGGGTCGAGAAACACCGTGGTCCCGTCGTCGGGGATGCGGGAGATCGGCAGGCTGGTGTCACCGTCGTCGATCCAGCGCTTCACCACATCGGCCTTGTCGGCACCGGTCACCAGAACCACTCGACGATGGGCATCGGCGACCACGGCCGGGGTGAGGGTGAGCCGGTCGAACCCGTTGAAGCCGGTGACTGGCACGACCTTGACGGCGCTGCTGACCGAGTCGACGAGCCCGGCATCGGGATGCCCAACAGGCGGCCACGACGCAGTGTGGCCATCGGTGCCGAGCCCCAGGTGCACCACGTCGAAACGCAGCGGCACGTCAGCCGAGCTGGCGGCGGCGGCCTCGATCGGGCTGGCCCCGTCGAGCATCGCATCGACCCGCAGTGGCGTGACCGAAGCGCTCAGGCCCGCATCAGCGAGCTGGGTGAGATTGCGATCGGGAGAACCCGCAGTCGCGACCCGCTCGTCGACCTGCCACAGGCCGATCGGCGAGGCGACACCGTCGAGCTGCAACGCTGCGAGCATGGCGGGCGCGGTCGACCCACCGCTGACAGCCAAGGTCGGCACGCGACCAGCACCGGCCCGCTCATCGAGCGATTGACGAATGAACTCCGCTGCCCGCTCGGCAGCATCTTCTGCGATGACGACATCCACGGTTCGCAGACTATGGCCCGCGGGCGAAACCGTCGCCGACCGACACTTCCGGAAACTCCCGACATTCGACCGGTGAGCATGTCACCATGTCGCCCGACGGGTGGTGCGAGACCACCTCTTGACCCTCGGGGGAGAACCATGAAGAAACTGATGGCAGTCGCTGCAGCCGGTGTGCTCGTGTTCAGCGCGTGTGGCAGCGACGGTGGCGGGAGCGGCGGCGGCGACGACGCCAAAGACAAGCTGTTCAACGAGATGATGAGCGAGCTCAGCTCGGGCGACGACGCGATCCCCGAGGACGCACTCGACGAGAGCTGTGTTCGCGATGCGATCGACCAGATCCCCGACGATCAGGCGGCGATCATCGCCGACAATCTCGACAGCGACGACATCCCCGACGGCGTCGACGAGTCGTCGATCGAGGCGATGACCTCGGCCCTGTTCGACTGCATCGACATCGGCGCGCTGATCGAGGAGTGATCACCCCCGTTGTCAACTGGGATCTGACCCCAGTTGACAAGTGGCGGCATCAGTAGCCTCCGACCCGATGGGCCCCGGTGGCGACGAGCACGAGTCCGATCGAGCAACGCTCGATGAGCGGACTGGTGTCCTCGTCGGCGCCGGGGCCTATCTGTTGTGGGGCTCGCTCACGATCTACTGGAAGCAGCTCGCCGCCTTCGATGCGCTCGAGTTGATCGGCTGGCGGACGATGACGGCGGCGATCGTGATGACGATCATCATCGCCTTGCGACGTCACGGCCCCCATCTCCGCCGAGCGCTCACCAACCCCCGCACATTGGCAGCGCTCACCGCAGCAGCCCTGCTCCTCGTCGCCAACTGGCTGAGCTACGTGTGGGCCGTTGTCAACGACCGCGTGATCGAGACGGCGCTCGGCTACTTCATCGCTCCGCTCGCCACGATGGCCATCGGCGTCCTGGTGCTCGGCGAGACCCCCACCAGGGCGCAACGCGCCGCCTTCGTCCTGGCATCGATCGCTGTTGTCGGCCTCACCATCTCCTACGGCCGGCCGCCCTGGATTGCCCTCGCGTTGGCGGGAACCTGGAGTCTCTACGGGCTCACCAAACGGCGGGTGCCGCTCGACGCCGTCGACAGCTTGGCAGGCGAGACGCTGGTGCTCGCCCTCCCGGCCGTCGTGCTCGTCGTAGCACTGGGGTCCGGCTCCTCGAGCAACCTGCCCGACGCCACGACCACCGAGTGGGTGTTCCTCCTCGGCACCGGCCTCATCACGGCGATCCCGTTGATGTTGTTCGCCGCCGCTGCGCAATCCATCCCGTTCACCCTGCTCGGCCCGCTGAACCTGCTGGTCCCGGTGATCAACTTCGGCCTCGGGTGGCTCCTCTACGACGAGCCGATGCCGCTCGACCGGGTGCTCGGCTTCTCGTTCGTCTGGGTCGCGCTCGGCATCGTCATGGCCGACCGGGTCGCCGTCGCTCGCCGACAGCGCCCCGCCACCGCGGGGTAGCGTCACCCGCGTGTTCCGCATCGTCACCGCCGCAGCCTGCATCGTCGCCGTCGCGACCGCCTGCAGCACCCCGACCCAGAACTTCCAGAGCCAGACCGAGGAGTTCTTGAACGAGGATCCCTCGGTCGCCGCCCAGTTCGGCGGGGTCGAGGTGACCGACGCAGCCTGCGAGCGGCCGGTCGACACCGCCATCGGCACCACCTACCGGTGCACTGCCACCGTGCCGGGCGAGGGAACCGTGACCTTCCGAGCGCAGATCACCGGCGAGAGCTCGTTCGCCATCGTCGGCATCGAGTATCCGTGACGACCCGGTAGCGACAACGCGAACGGGCCCGCCCACCCCGGATCGCTCCGGGACGGGCGGGCCCGTGCCGTTCAGATGTCCCATCTGGGGTCAGACCCAGGTGGGACGGGCGGATCAGCTGCCGAAGGAGCCGCCGGCGCCCTCAAAGTCGACCAGCTCACCGGTCGACTCGAAGCTGAGGTTGCCCGAACCGTCGTTGCGGACGATCTGGATGACCGCCGACTCGGTCCAGTAGGCGTCGTTGACACCGTCGAGCTTCAGCGTGCCGCCGAGCAGGTTGTCATTGCTCGTGTCGGCATTCCACACGGCGTTCATCAGGTTGACCCGGTTGAGGCCACCCGGCAGAGCCGCAGCGCTACGGAGCACGTCTTCGACGAACTGGCCGTAGAGCACGCCGGTCGAGAACGAACCGTCGGCGCAGGTGACGCCGCCGTAGTCAGCGAGGACCTCTTCGACGAGCAGGATCGCCGGATCGTCGGCGAACGCCGGGTCACCACAGATCTTGTTCGAGTTGGTCATCCGCGGAGCCGAATCGCCGAGCGCCGTGATCGCATCGGCGACCGGAGCGTAGAACGACGACAGGTTGTTGCAGGTGTACGAGTTGTACACGACCGGACGCCACTCCGAGGCAGCCAGGGTCGCGGCAACCTGCGGGCAGAACGCCGCAGTCGTACCCGAGATGAGCACGTCGGCGTCGGTGGCGATGAGCGTGGTCATCTCGTTGGTGACGTCGGGAGCAGCCGGATCGTGCAGCTGGAGATCGACGATGTCGAGACCAGCGCACGCCTCAGAGCTCTCGAGCGTGTTCGAGTACGTGGTACCGAAGTCGTTGTTCATGATGATGCCGGCGACCGAGGCGTTCTCGCCCACGTTGGCCTTGATGTCGGCACACCAGATCTCGGTCTCGGTGACGTAGTTCAAGATGTTGCCCACGGTCCACGGGAAGTTCGCCGGGTCACCCCAGAACGGGAAGCCCGAGGAGTTGAACAGCTGCGGGACGCACGACTCGTCGGTGATCGGACGAGCAGCCAGGTTGTTCGGCGTACCGATGAGGTGACTGATCATGAAAATGTCGTCCGAGTCGATCATCTCCTCGACGTTGGCCACGGTACGACCGGCCTCGTATGCATCGTCCTTCTGGATGAGCGTGAGGTTCTTGCCGTCGATCGGGTCGATCTCGTTGACGTAGTCGAAGTACATCTGCATGCCGTCGCCGATGGCACCGAACGCCGCCAGTGCGCCCGACTTCGGACCCGACCAGCCGATGCGGATCTCGTCGCCGTCGACGCCCTGGAACGGATCCCAGTCGTCGGGGCACTCATCGAGGTTGAGCGTGGTGCCAGCGGCGACCTCGACTGCACCCTCGAGCGGCAGCTCTTCCCCGCCGCCTGCATCTTCTTCGGCCGGTTCTTCAGCAGGCTCCTCGGCCGGCTCTTCAGCAGGCTCCTCGGCCGGCTCCTCAGCAGGCTCCTCCGCCGGTTCCTCGGCGGGCTCCTCGGCCGGCTCTTCAGCAGGCTCCTCCGCCGGTTCCTCGGCGGGCTCGCTGCTGTCTTCATCGCTGCCACAGGCCGCGAAGATCAGGCCAGCAGCCATGAACCCTGCAACGCTGCGCTTCGTGAGTGAACGCATTTTCTCCCCTTCTGGTGTGGTTGCTGATGTTTCAGCTCTTCGACCGGACGGTGGTACCGCCCGGAGATCTGTGTGCCGTCAGCTCGACGGCTCGTCCCCTGCCGCGACCGTAGTCGCTGTGACGTCGGTCTCGCTGGTCGCAGCGTCGTCGGCCTCGGCTGCCGGCGCTCCGCCTTCGGCCAAGGCGGCCATCTGCGCCGCCAGCTTCGCCGGCGGCTCGGGCACGACTTGCACGAACCTGGCGCGCCATCGACGGACACCGGCGATGATGCCGCCCGGCAGCACGAACGTGAGCAAGATGAGCAGGAAGCCCATGACGAGCGGTCCGGTCGGGCCCTGGAGCCAACGCTCGGGAATGACCGGCAGGTTCTGCGTGGACGACGCCCAGTCGGGCAAGAACGCGATGACCAGGCCACCGATGATCGCACCCGACAGCGTGCCGACACCGCCGACGACGAGGCCGACGATGAAGAAGATCGAGATCAGCTGGGTGAAGTCGAGCGGAGCAGCGATGCCGAGCTCGGCAACGTAGATGACGCCGCCCACACCGCCGAGCGCCGAGGCGACACCGAACGACATGGTCTTGTGGTAGCTGAGGTTCATGCCCGACACGGCGGCAGAGGTCTCGTTGTCACGGACTGCACGCAGTGCACGGCCGGGGCGGCTCTGGATGAGGTTGCTCACCAGCTTCACGCAGATCCAGCACAGGATGACCATGAGGAAGAACAGCCAGATGCGGCCCTCTTCCTTCGACGACAGGTCGCCGTCACCGAAGTACTGCCCGATCAGTGGGATGCCCTGCAAGAAGTTGGCGATGCCGTCGAGTGGCAGCCACTCGGGTGCCTTGAAGTCGTAGTCGACGATCTTGCCGCCAGCACCGTTGGTGTACTTGGCCACGGACTCGAGCTGGACGAGCGACGGGAAGATCGCCGCCAGACCCAAGGTGACGAGCGCGAGATACAGCCCCTTGATGCGGAGCGCCGGCAAGCCGAACGCCATGCCCACCAAGAAGCAGACGGGAACCACCACCAGCAGCGCCGTGAAGTAGTTCCATCCGAACAGCGGTTTGTCTTGCACCAGATACGCCGAGATGTAGGCGCCGAGACCGAAGAAGAACCCCTGGCCCAGCGACAGCTGACCTGTGAAGCCCACGACCACCTGAAGGCCCAGGATGGCCACCATGAAGGCGATCGCCTTGGTGATGCGGGTGAGCCCGAGCTTGTAGTCGTTGTCGAGCAGGGTGATGCTCGCCGTGTCGTTGTATGCGAACGCCGTGATGAACAGCAGCAGCACGAGGACTGCGATGCCGATCAGCTTGTACGTCCGGTACTGGCTGCTGCCCTTGATGAAGACCCAGCGCGGCCCCGAGGGGGCGTCGGTTGCGGATGCGTTTGCCATCGTGTTTCCCCCTTAGACCCGTTCCACCGCTGCCGTGCCGAACAGACCGGAAGGCTTGAAGAGCAGCACCACCATCAGCACGATGACGGCCGCCGCCAAGGCGAGCTCGTTCGGAATCGGCGAGTACGGAACGACCACCGACTGGACCATGCCGATGGAGATGCCACCGACGATCGCGCCGCCCAAGCTGTCGAGGCCGCCGAGTGCGGCCGCCGCCGAGGCGTAGATGAGCACGGTGAGCATCACGTTCGGCTGGATCTGTCGGAACGGGTCGGCGACGAACACCGCACAGCCGAGCGTGCCGACCGCCGCAGCGATGGCCCAGCCGAACTGGAGCGTCGGGCCGACTCGGATGCCGACCAGCTGGCTCGACTCGAGGTTCGACGACACAGCTCGGAATGCGAGGCCGACCTTGGTCTTGTTGAGCAGCAGCGTCAGCAGCGCCACCGTGACGAGCAGCGTGATGACCGTGAACACCGTGTACCAACGCAGCGTGGCGTTGCCGATGGTGAACACGTTGCCCGACGGGAACAGCTCGGGGAAGGCCCGAGGGTCGAAGCGCCAGATGATGCCAGCGATCGCATTGACCAACAGGAACAGGCCGAGCGTGATGATGACCAGCGGCAGGTGATCGGAGGGATCGAACGGACGGATGAGCGTTCGTTCGATGCCCGCCGCAGCCACTGCGGTGAGGAACATGGCCAACACCACCGAGATCCACATCGGGATGCCCTGTTCGAAGGTGAGGACCAAGACGATGAAGCCACCGAACATGGCGAACTCGCCCTGGGCGAAGTTGATGAGCGTGGTCGCCTTGAAGATCAGTACCAGGGCCAAGGCGATCATCGCATAGGTCGAGCCGTTCGAGAGGCCGTCGAAGATACGTGCGAGCAGCAGTTCCACGTCAGACCCCCAGGTACGCCTTGCGAATCTTGTCGTCGCTCATCAGGTCGTCGGCCTGGCCGTCGAAGCTGATGTCGCCCGACTCGAGGACGTACCCGCGGTCGGCGATGCCGAGCGCGAGCTGAGCGTTCTGCTCGACCACGAGCATGGTGGTTCCGGTCTCCTTGTTGATCTGGGCGAAGCGGGCGAAGAGGTCTTGCACGATGAGCGGTGCCAGACCGAGCGAGGGCTCGTCGAGCAGCAGCAGCTTCGGACGCGACATGAGCGCACGTGACACGGCAAGCATCTGCTGCTCGCCACCCGACAGCGAGCCAGCTCGCTGATTGCGGCGCTCACGCAGCACCGGATAGACCTCGAACCACTGCTCCATGTCGGAGTCGACCTCGTTGTCCTTGCGGATGTAGGCGCCGACGCGGAGGTTGTCTTCGACCGACAACTCGGGCAGCGTGCCGCGCCCCTGAGGCACGTGGGCGACGCCCTTGTGCACGATGTCGGCCGGACGGGTCGTGATGAGTTCTTCGCCGTTCAGCTTGACGCTGCCCGACCGCTCGATCATGCCGCTGATGGCTCGGAGTGTGGTGGTCTTGCCGGCGCCGTTGGCACCGAGGATGACCACGATCTCGCCTTCGGCGACTTCGAAGTCGAAGCCCCGGAGGACCTGGATCTGGCCGTAGCCGCCCTCGAGGTTGGAGACGGAAAGAAGTGGTTCGCTCATGACGCAGGCGCTCCCAGGTAGGCCTCGATGACGGCGGGGTTCTCCTGGACCTCGGCGGGGAGGCCCTCGGCGATCTTCTGACCGAAGTCGAGGACGACGATCTTCTCGGAGATGCTCATGACGAGCCCCATGTGGTGCTCGACGAGGAGCAGCGTGAGGTTGTAGTCAGCGCGGATCTGCTGGATCACGTCGGACAGCTCGCCGACCTCGGAGTGGGTGAGGCCGGTGGCCGGCTCGTCGAGCATGAGCAGCTTGGGCTCGCCCATGAGGGCCCGGGCGAGCTCGATGCGCTTCAGCGTGCCGTACGGCAGGCCGGCGCACTGCTGGAAGGCCACGCCACCCAGGCCGAGATCGTCGAGGATCTCGTAGGCCTGTTCCTTCAGCTCCCTTTCCTCCGACTTACGCCCGAGGTTGAGCATCGAGGTGGCGAAGTTGCCCTTCGTCCGGACGTGAGCGCCCGCCATGACGTTCTCGATGACCGCCATCCGACTCCAGAGCGCCAGGTTCTGGAACGTCCGGAAGATCCCCTGCTCGGAGATCCCGTGCGGCGGGACACCGATCAGATCGGTGCCGTTGAAGGTGACGTTGCCTTCGGTCGGGTCGTAGATGCGGCTGATGACGTTGAACATCGTCGTCTTGCCCGCACCGTTCGGACCGATGAGGCCACAGATGGAGCCTTCCTCGATCGTGAACGACACGTCGCTCAGCGCCTTGATCCCACCAAATCGCACCGAGATGTCATTCACCTCGAGCAGTGCCATCGACACGTCCCCCTTGCGTTCCCCTGCACCGGCCCCTTACCGGTGACTGCGCGGAACGTAACACACGTCACTGCCACGTCTACGAGTCCGAGTTCCCTTGCCCGGGAATCTCTGCGAACGCTCGGCGTCGACACCGTCTCGAAACTCGGTGTGAACTCCTCAAAGAACCCCGCTCGTGCGGCAAGGGGCGGGGTGGCCCCTCGTACCATCGACACCATGAACCCCCGCCGCATCTCCCCCGCCCTGGCCGGCCTCATCGGGTTCTCACTGCTCGCCGCAGCCTGCGGTGTCGATGCGTCGATCGCCGTCGAACGCTCCGACCAGATCATCACCGCCGCCGACACGACCGGGAACGCCGACGATCCGGTGTTCTCCGAGAGCGACGATGGTGATGACTCGGGCGCGACGACGACCGTCGAGCCGGCAGACGAACCCGCCGACGAACCGTTCGACCCACCGGCCACGGTGCCATCCGACCCAGTCGTCTCCGACCCGAACGCCATCGACTTCGGCGATGCGAAGCCGGTGCGCGACCGAGACGACTACCTGCTCGCGGCGTTCACCGACGTCGAGGCGTGGCTCGCCGAGGAGTTCGAACCCGTCTTCGGTCTCCCGTTCATCCCGCTCGAGGGCGAGGTCTACGCCGGATACCCCGAACGCACCGACCCGATCCCGGGCTGCGGCAACGGCGAGTTCACGAGCTACGACGACCTCACGCAGTTCGCGGCGTTCTACTGCCCGATCGGCGACTTCATCGCCTACGACGACGGCGACGGCGGGCTGCTGGACCGCCTCTCGGACGAATACGGGCCCGCGACGATCGGCATCGTGCTCGCCCATGAGTACGGCCACGCCATCCAGCAGCGCATCGGCGCCCTCGCCCGCCGCCTCCCCACGATCGTCACCGAGCAGCAGGCCGACTGCATCGCTGGCGCCTGGGCGGGCCGCGCCGCCGCCGGCCTTGCGCCCGCTGTGCCGTTCACCGAAACCGATGTCCGGGCATCACTGATCGCGATGATCCAAGTTCAAGACCCCGTCGGCAGCGACCCGACCGGGCCCGGCGGCCACGGATCGGGTTTCGACCGGGTCGGGGCGTTCCAGGTCGGATTCGACGGCGGACTCGCCACGTGCGAACCCCTCATCGACGATCCGCTGCCACTCACTCCCCTGGCGTTCCTCAGCCAGCAGGACTTGCTGTCGGGTGGTAACGCCGTGTTCGGGTTCGAGGACGAGGAACTCTTCGGGTTCCTCGTTCCCGATCTCAACGCATTCTTCGGCATCGACCAGGGAGTCCGGTTCCCCGACTTCGAGGCGCTCGCTGCCGTACCGACCACCAGTGCATCGGAGGTCGACTGCGCCTCGCCGATCGGCGACTACGACGACGGGGTCGTCGTCTGTCTCGACAAGGGGATCGCCTACCTCAACACGCCGCGACTCGGATTCCTCTACGAGGAGTTCGGCGACTTCGCGCCCGGCTACCTCCTGGGCGCTGCGTGGGCCGAGGCCGCCCTCACCCAGGTCGACTCGACGACCACGGGCGAAGATCGCCAACTCCTCGCCGACTGCCTGGTCGGCGGTTGGGTCCGCTCAGCGACGCCGCTGCTCGACGACTTCGGCAACCTGGTCCGCGACGCCAACGGTGACCCCGTCACGGCCGAACCTCGCACCGCAGAACGTGGCGCGCTCATCTCGCCGAACGACCTCACCGAGGCGATCCAGACGGCGATCGTCATCGGCGACCCGACGTCTTCCACCGACGTCGTCGGCAGCCCCTTCGAGAAGATCGACGCCTTCCGGCTCGGCACCCTCGAGGGCGCCAACGCCTGCAGCTGACCACCCCGACCGGTCTCCCGTCCGAACGGGCTCGCCACCCCGGCGACCTCCCGGAGTCCGCCCGGTCTCCTGGGGGCACCTGCGAACGGACAGCTCAGGGGGGTCGAGTCACAGCAACTGCAACGTGTACGCCCTGCCCGGCTGGCGCTGGGACGAACCAGCTCAGCCGTCTTGGGGCGGGACCGTCGTGGCCGGCGGCTGCGTGGTGGCCGGCGGCACCGTCGTGGCCGGCGGCACCGTCGTGGCCGGCGGGACCGTCGTGGCCGGCGGCTGCGTGGTGGCCGGCGGCTGCGTGGTGGCCGGCGGCTGGGTCGTCGCCGGAGCCACAGTGGTCGTCGATTCGGGAACCGTGGTCGACGACGTGGTCGTGGTCGACTCGTAGTCGGGGTCGAGCCAGTTGAACGTCGGAGGAGGCGAGCCGTTCTGCTCGGGCTCCTTCTCGCCGTCCCAGACGTAGACGAACTCCTTCATGCCGATGAGGGCCTGCACGTCGGGCGAGATCGACAGCGGGACCCGGATGCAGCCGTGCGAGGCCGGCTGGAGCGGGACGTTCATCGCCCCGTGGATGGCAATGCCGTAGTTGAAGTAGGTCGGATCCCACATCGAGCCGAGCGCCGAGTCACGAACGCCTTCGACCTTGCGGTACGTCTGGAACACACCGCCGGGAGTGTTGGAGATGCCGCACTCGCCACGAATGATCGGTTCCTCGCCGTCGCGATTGCCGTACTCACCGGGGCTGATGGTGACCTCTTCGCACCACTCTTCGCCGGTGCCCGACGACATGTGGGTGATGGTGACCGGAACGTCGTCGTGGAAGATCGCGAGCACCTGCTCGGGCAGGTACACCTCGACGTGGTTCTGGCTGGGCGCGTTCGGGCGACGCGGGTTGATGCGGAAGCTGTCCTGCATCCGATCCCACATCTCGGGGGTGACCCGGCCGGTCGGAGCGTTCGACGCCACGTCGAGCACGAGCTTCTCGTACGCCCAGACCGCCATGATGGTTTGGTCGCCGTAGATGCCGTCGATCGGCCCGGGAACGAAACCGAGATCGGCGAGACGCTGCTGGACGCGGCGGACGTCGTCGCCGGCCAGGCCCTTGCTGAGGGTTCGTTCGAGCGGCACCTTGTCGACCTCGGGCTCGTCGTCGATCTCCGACGTGACATCGGGGATCGACTCGGGCACGGTGAGTTCGGGCACGGGCGTGGTGATGATCGACGCCGGATCGACGGCCGGTGTCAGCGCCTCTGATCCGTCGTCGCCGTTCCCACCGAGCGCAACGCCTGCGAGCAGCACGGTGCCGAGCAGACCAACCGCAGCGATCGCCGGCACCCAAGTGGCCACCGGCGCACCACGGTCGCGCTGCGGGCGCCGCTCGCGGGGTTGCGACGCCGTGGCAGCAGCTTCGGGACCCTGCGAACTGCGACGTCGGGGTCGACCGGAACCGCCCGCGTCAGGTCGGGGCGGTTCAGGGGGTGTGGGATCGAGAAGGGGGTCGAGGGGGTTGTCGTTCATGGCTGCCCAGGAGACGTCTGAGACGCCCGCATGGTTGCAAGATACCGGCACGGCATTTCCACCGATCGTCGCCGACGTGGGTTTCCAGACCGTTCATGCCGCAACCGGATCGACCCGGCTGTGGCGGGGGTCACGCCTGGCTGCTGCGGACCGGCGTGATGCCGCCGAGATCGCCCCGGAGCGCCCACATCTCACGGAGGATCGTGAGGATCACGCCAGGTGAGCTCAGCGTCGATTCTCCGCGGGTGCGGGGGAAGTAGTCGACCCCGAACTGCAGCATCTCGTAGCCGAGACGTGTGGCGCGGATGACGAGCTCAGCGTCGATGAACGAGCCCTCGCTCTTGAGTTGGACGTGGTCGAACAGTCGGGCTCGACACAGCTTGAAGGCGAAGTTGATGTCGCGGGCCTTCACCCCGAACAATCGCCGGATCAGGAGGTTGTAGAAGAAGGTGTAGATGATCCGAACCGACCCTTCCCCGGTCCGGTCGAATCGATACGCGCTGACCAGGTCGACGTCGTAGTCGCGCATCAGCCGAACCGCCCGCGGAAGCTCCGCCATGTCGAACGGCAGGTCGGCGTCGGTGTAGAGGATGAGATCACCGGTCGACGCGGCGAAGCCGGTCTTCATCGCACCGCCGAGCTTCCGGTTTCGTTCGTGATGCACCACGCGGACCCGCGGGTCGACGGCAGCGAGTTCATCGGCGATTGCGCCCGTCGAGTCGGTCGACGCGTCGTCGATCACGATCAGCTCGTAGTCGAGGATCTCACCCGCTGCCATGAGGCGCCGCCCTGCGAGGTGCCCGGCATCGAGCGCACGACGGATGTACTCCTCTTCGTTCCACATCGGATAGAAGATCGAGAGCTTCTCGAACGGGTCCAGTTGCTCGGCGCCGCCCGGTTCGCCCGCAGGCGGGCCATTCCGAGTCTGGTCCTGCGTCATGAGCGCCGAATGTAGCGGTCGAGATCGATCTCGTGGCCGCACGCTCGCCGACGCAGCCCCTAGGGTCGACCGCGTGATCGATCGGTCAGCCAACCGCCTGACTCCACTCTGGCGCTCGCTGTTCGCTCTCGCCTGGGTCGGCGGCTTCTTCGCCTACGCGGCCGTCTGGCAGGCGAGCACACAGCTCGGCATCGGCACCTGGTGGATCGGGCCTCGAGCGCAGCCCACGCCGTCGTGGGTTCGACTCTTGCCATCGGCGATCACGCTCGGCATGGTCGTCCTCACGGCCTACGGCATCCGGCGACTTCCGACGATCGGTGTCGGCGCATCGGCACTCCTGCTGCTCGGCGCCGTCCCCGACTTCTCGCGTTCGACGAGCCTCGCTCTGACCGAGGTCGTCATCGCCCTCGCCCTGATGGCAACAAGCGCCGTTGCGGTCACCGGTCTCACGTCGGGCCGGCCGGCGACCGTCGGCGACGAGCACCCGCCCGCCGTGGCGTGGGACCCGCCAACGACTGCGACAGCCCCGAGCATCGGCGACCCCTCCAGCATCGACCGATAGCGTTTCGGTCCGTATGACCGACGGATCGACCCCCAACGACGCCACCCACGATGCCGCTCAGTCGGCTCAGGCCTCTGCAGCAGCGTCGAACGCGAAGGTGCTGATGGAACTGCCCGTCGGCGAGCGCGTCGGCATCGCGTTCTCGGGTGGTCTCGACACTTCCGCTGCCGTCGCCTGGATGCGTGAGCGGGGCGCGATCCCCTACACGTACACCGCCGATCTCGGCCAGTACGACGAGCCCGACCTCGACTCGGTCCCCGACCGGGCGAAGGTCTACGGCGCCGAGGAAGCTCGCCTCGTCGACTGCCGCACCGAACTGGTCCGTGAAGGGCTGATCGCCCTCCAGTGCGGCGCATTCCACATCAAGACCGCCGGGCGCACGTACTTCAACACCACCCCGCTCGGCCGTGCCGTCACCGGCACCCTGCTCGTGCGGGCGATGCAGAACGACGGCGTCGACGTGTGGGGCGACGGGTCGACCTACAAGGGCAACGACATCGAGCGCTTCTACCGGTACGGGCTCCTCGTCAACCCGAACCTCCGGATCTACAAGCCGTGGCTCGACCCCACGTTCGTCGACGAACTGGGCGGCCGCCAGGGCATGAGTGAGTTCCTTGTCAGCCACGATCTGCCCTACCGCGACCCCACCGAGAAGGCGTATTCGACCGACGCCAACATCTGGGGCGCGACCCACGAGGCCAAGGCACTCGAGGAGCTCGGCACGTCGATGGAGATCGTGTCGCCGATCATGGGCGTGGCGTCCTGGGACCCCGCCGTGGTGATCGAGACCGAAGACGTGCACATCGAGTTCGAGGAGGGCTGGCCGGTCGCGATCAACGGCGAGCGCTACGCCTCACAGGTCGACCTGGTGCTCGCGGCGAACGAGATCGGCGGCCGCCACGGCCTCGGCATGAGCGACCAGATCGAGAACCGCATCATCGAGGCCAAGTCACGCGGGATCTACGAGGGCCCGGCGCTGGCTCTGCTCCAGATCGCCTACGAGCGGTTGCTCACGGCCATCCACAACGAGAACACGCTCGAGAACTACGCCACCATGGGCCGGCGGCTCGGCCGCCTGCTGTACGAGGGCCGCTGGTTCGACCCACAGTCGCTCATGCTGCGCGAGCCGCTGCTGCGCTGGGTCGGCTCGTCGGTCACCGGCACGGTCACGCTGCGACTCCGCCGTGGCGACGACTACACGATCCTCGACACCACCGGCCCACACCTCACTTACGAGCCTGATCGTCTGTCGATGGAGCGGGTCGAAGATCAGGCGTTCGGGCCGCTCGACCGAATCGGTCAGCTCACGATGCGCAACCTCGACATCACCGACACGCGCAACAAGCTCGACGTGTACCGCAACGTCGGCACCCTCGGCCCCGCCGACCTCGGCCAAGCCCTCAACCCCGGCGACTGATCCAGCCACCCAATCCGCAGTTCTCGTGCGCGAGATCGGTCAGGTGGTGATGGCGGCGACGAGGTTGGCGATCAGCGCGGCTCGGGTCGGCATCGTGTCGACCACGACATGTTCGGTGTCGGCGTGAGCGCCACCGCCCACGGCCCCCAGGCCATCGAGCGTCGGCACGCCGATGGCTGCGGTGAAGTTGCCATCGCTGCCGCCGCCGACAGCGACGCCGTCGATGCCATCGCCGACCGCTTCGGCGAGCGGGTAGAGCGTCGCCGATGCCGACTCGGGCATCGGCGGTCGGCCGACGGCACCGCTGACCGAGATCGACGCTGCAGGGTCGACCGTCGAGAGCGCAGCCATGGCGGCCTCGATGCGATCCTTCTCATCGGCCGACTCGACGCGCACGTCGACCACGATCGATGCCGATGCGGGCACGACGTTGTCAGTGGTGCCCGCCGATGACACGGTCGGCGTGACGGTGGTCCCGACCTCGGGCCGACCGAACGATGCAATCGCCAGCACCTGGTGAGACGCCTCGACCAGCGCGTTGACACCGTTCTCGGGTTCGAGCCCGGCGTGCGCAGCCCGTCCACCGACCTCGATCCAGAACGTGCCGCATCCCTTGCGGCCGGTCTTGAGCGTGCCGCCCGGCCCCGACGGCTCGAGCACCAGCACGGCGCCGCATGCCACCGCCCGCTCCTCGATGAGTGCCCGAGACGACCTCGACCCGACCTCCTCATCGGACGAGAACAGCAACTCGACATGCTGTCGTGCTGAATCGGGAAGCAGCGCCAGCCCGTGGAGCGCCTGCACGATTCCGCCGAGCATGTCGAACACTCCTGGGCCGGTGGCGATGCCGTCGACCACCTCGAACGGTCGGTCGGCGAGGGTGCCGAGCGGGAACACCGTGTCGTGATGGCCGAGGAGCAGCACCTTCGGCTCCTCACCGCCCTGCCAGTGGACGTGGGGCCCGGCATCGGACTCGATGAGATGGCATCGGCCGCCGAGGTGCCGCTCGATCATCGCGGCGAGCGCGGTCGCCGATGCCGTGAGTGCCTCGACGTCACGAGAGGGCGACTCGATCTCGACGAGTTCACGAAGATCGTCGAGCATGGCGTCGAGATCGAGTTGATCGACGGCGACCGGCCGCGCTGTTCCGATGTCGGTCATGTCCCCACGGTACCGGCCGCCCGGCCACGCGTCTGATCCGGCGAACGTAGGCCCTGCGCGTGTTGGCATCGGTACCACCGTCGAGTCGTCGCCGAATGATTGACTGTCGACCGATGGGCATGCCGCCGAACCACCGAGCGGAACTGGGAGAGTTCCTCCGCGCCCGTCGAGCCTCGATCCAACCAGAGCAGGTCGGCCTCCCGGCCGGGCGGGGTCGGCGAACGCCAGGACTCCGCCGCGAGGAGGTCGCGCTGCTCGCCGGCGTGTCGGTCACCTGGTACACGTGGCTCGAACAGGGTCGGCGTATCAACGCCTCCGACGACGTGCTCCTCGCCATCGGTCGGGCGCTGCGCCTCGACGAGGCCGGGCTCGATCACCTCCTCGCCCTCACCGAACCCGGCACGGCGAACGTCGACGCACCGGCCGAGGCGCCGAGCGCGCTGGTTCGACTGCTCGATGCGGTACTGCCTGCACCGGCCTACGTACTCGGCCCACGCTGGGAGTTCGTCGGCTGGAACCAGGCGCAGGCCCGCCTCTACCCACGCCTGGCCGAACTCGAGCCACCGCGCCGCAACCTGATGTGGGTGTTGTTCGCCGACCCAGCCACCCACGAACTGATCGTCGACTGGGACATCCACGCACGGCAGGCGCTCGCCGAGTTCCGGTCGGCCACGTCGGCCATTCGCCACGACCCCGAGATGAACGAACTCCTCACGCTGCTGGCCGACGAGAGCCCGGAGTTCGCAACGTGGTGGCCCGAACAACAGGTGTCGGGCTTCGAGACGCGGTTGCGGCGTTTCCTGCACCCGGTCGCCGGTGCGCTCACGTTCGAGTACCAACAGTTCACCCCTGCCGAGTGGCCCCACCTGCGTGTCGTGACACAGCTTCCGCTGCCTGGCGACGATTCCGCCGAGCGCCTCGCCGTCCGCCACTACCTGGTCTGACCGGCTCGGGCCCACCGAAACGCCGCGGTGCGACGGGGTTCGCATCGCGGCAGACTCGTCATGTTGTGCGACGCGTGCTGCGAGACCTCATCGACGAGATCGGCGACGACGGGCTGTTCGATGCTGCGGCCGGGGTCGCCTTCTGGCTGCTGCTGTCGCTTCCCGCAGCGCTGCTCACGGCGCTGTCGGCTGTCTCGCTGCTCGGCGACGATCTCAGCGCGGAACTCCGACAGAGCGCCCTCGACTTCATCGATCGAACCTTCGCCGACCAGGCCGACACGCTGCGTGCCTCGGTCGACAGCCTGTTCGACCAGACACGTCCAGCCGTTCTCAGCACTGCGATCGCCATTGCGCTGTTCACGCTGTCGCGCGGGTTCGCCGGGCTGATCAGAGCGCTCGACACCGTGTACGACGTCGAGGAGACCCGTCACTTCATTCACACGCGCATGCTCGGCATCGGGCTCGCCATCGGCACGCTCGCCACGGTCGCTGTGTCGACCGCACTGTGGTCGTACGGCACCTCGACGGGGAGTCCGTTCATCGTCCGGGCGCTCCTCGGAGGCGTCGTGCTGGTCGGGTGGGCGGCGACGATGTTCCACATCGGCCCCAACCATCACACGCCGTGGCGGTACGACGTGCCCGGAGCCGTCGTCACCGCCGTGGGTTGGGCTGGCTTGTCGGCCGGCTACGGCTGGTACGTCAGCATCGTGGGGAACGGCAATCAGTTCGTCGGTGCCACGGGCGCGCTGCTGTTGGGCCTGACCTGGCTGTGGGCGGCGTGCGTGGTGTTCCTGATCGGCGGCGAACTCAACCAATTGCTCGCCGAGCGGGCCGGCGTGATCAGCGAAGGCCGGAGCCTCGTCGGGCGCGCCGGGCGGGCCCTCCGGTCGTCACTCCCGGTGCCGGAAGCTGGCAGCGTGGATGGCGGCGCCCACGATGCCAGCGTTGTTGAGGAGTCGGGCGGGGACGATCTCGGTACGGATCGAGACCTCGGGTAGCCACTTCTCGGCCTTCTTACTGGCCCCGCCGCCGACGATGAAGAGGTCGGGCGAGAACAGACGCTCGACGTGGCGGAGATAGTGCTCGACCCGTTCAGCCCACTCGCTCCAGCTCAGGTCTTCGCGCTTCTTCGCGCTCGCTGCCGCTCGCTTCTCGGCGTCGTGACCGTCGAGTTCGAGGTGCCCGAGTTCGGTGTTCGGCACCAACGTGCCGTCGACGAACAGGCCGGAACCGATCCCCGTGCCGAAGGTGAGCACCATCACCACACCCGATCGGCCGGCGCCCGCGCCGAACTGCATCTCGGCGAGCCCAGCGGCGTCGGCATCGTTGAGCATCACCACACCATCGGCCGAGGTACGCCCGAGCGCCTCGGTGAACAGGCGGTCGGCATCGACCTCGAGCCAGCTGGCGTCGATGTTCGCGGCGGAGTGCACCACCCCGTGCTGGACCACTGCGGGGAAGGCGCAGCCGACCGGCCCGTTCCAGACGTGGTGGTCGACGAGTTCGCGAACGACGTCGACCATCGCACGCGGTGTCGCCGGCTGCGGGGTGTCGATGCGGTAGCGCTCGGTCACCAGGTCGCCCGTGATGAGGTCGACGACGGCAGCCTTCATGCCGGTCCCGCCGATGTCGATCCCGAAGCCGACCTGCTCGTGCTCGCTCACGGCGTGGAACGGTACCGGTCTGGTTCGCCGAGCCGCACCAGTTCCTCAGCAGTCGGCACTCATCCGACACCGCAGCGCTGGCCCATCAGCGGCTGCCCCGCCGACGACTGGGCCGACGGTGACCGGCGTCGTCGGCACGGGCACGGTGGTCGAGGACGGAATCGGGATCGTTGTCGAGGTGGTCGTCGAGGTCGAGGTGGTCGGGGGGCTGGGCAGCGGGACCGAGCCCAGCGCGACCGTCACCCGGCGAGAGACCTCGGAGGTGTTCCCCGAACCGTCGGTCGCCGTCGCCGAGATCTCGGTGTTGGGTTCGAGCAGCAGGGCGTCGCCGGCGGATGACCGCATCGTCAGGTCGACACGGCCAGCGCCGTCAGCGGTCGCCGAGAAGAGGTAGCGGTGACCGATCCCTCGGTCGAGCCAGCAGCAGATACCCGCTGCTGGCACCTCGGCGAACACCTCGACGACGCATCCAGGACAGGTCATCACGACCAGACGGTCGGTGGTGGCTTGGTCGGCACCGCTGGCCACGATCACGGGCTCTGCGATGCCATCGTTGACCTTGGGGTCGGCGCCTGGCCCATCGATGTAGCCGGAGCTCTTCTTCTCCCGGAGCTCGATCCCGAGCAGATGCACATCGCGAATCGAGTTCTGCGAGAACGTGTTGTGGAACACCGGGAACTCGCCAGCTCGACACTGCGGACCGTTCGGCTCCGTGAGCTTCGGGCACTGGGAGTCGAGCGGCATGGCGTGGATCCCCCGCTCGGCGTGCCCGATCGTGTTGTTCTCGATCCGGTTCCCGAACGCCCCTGCCTCGAGCGACACGCCCTGTTGGGTGACGACAGCCGAGCTCTCGGGCTTGCTCCCATCGGCGAGCACGCCGATCCAGTTGCCGCTGACCAGGTTCTCGGTGGCGCCCTTCGACAGCGCGATGTTCGTCCGCGAGCCGACCACCACGTTGGCGGCGGCGACGTTGCGGGCGATGTCGGCCGGACACGTCGTGAGGCAGAGTTCGGCTCCCTCGAAGTAGATCCCGTAGCCGTCGTTCGCTGTCGACGCGAGCGCCCTGGTGCCATCGGCCGAGGTACCGATGAGGTTGCCGACGACGAGATTCGACTCGGTCACACCCGTCGTGGGGTTGTGCGACACCTCGACGCCCGACTCGCCGTTCGCCGACAACACGTTCCCCTCACCCGGGTTCCACCCGCCGACCGTGTTGTAGCTGGCACCGAGATTGATGTCGACGCCGTGGTTCTGGCTGCCCAGCGGGGTGATGCCGTCGGCTCCGGGAGCGAGCCCGACGAGGTTGTTCTGGATCAGGTTGAAGTTGGTACCGGGGTTGTAGAGCCCGACGCCACGATCGGCGAGGCCCGAGATGACGTTTCGGTGCTCGTTGCCCGGCTTGCCGATCCGGTTCGACGTGGTGCCGTGCTGGAGTTGGACGCCATCGGAGCCCGTCACGAGCGCTGCTTCCGAATGCGTGCCGCCCGCATCGGTGCCGATGAAGTTGCCGATGATCTCGTTGTGCGACACGTCGTCGACGAGGCTGTCGCCGGGGAAGTCGGGGCCGAAGATCCTGATCTGCTTGTCGAAGTCGAAGATGGCCAGCCCGCGAATGACGTTGCCGGACGATCGGAGGTCGAGACCGACGACGTCCGATGCGGGCCCCGGCCCGCGGAGTTCGATCCGGATGTCGGCATTCGAGCCATGGTCGAGCGTGTTGACCGAGGCAGCTGGCTGCGTGTAGCCGTCGATCGTGACGCCCGCCTGGTCGGTCAGCAGCGGGAACGCCGACGACGGCTCGATGCGGTGCGGTCCGGCGGCCGGAATCGCGAACTCGATCCGGTCATGTCCCGGCTGAGCCTCGGCCCGCTCGATCGCCGCCCGGAGCGTGCACGGGGACGCTCCACCGCCACAAAGGGAGCCGTCTCCGGCGAGGCCGGTGTCGGCGACCGAGTCGACGACGTAGGTGGTGCCTGCGGCGCCGGCCGACGGTCCGAACGTCACGGCACCCGTTGCGACGGGAAGGCTCACACCGACGGCGATGGCGGTGGCGAGCCCGACTCGAACAGGTCGTCCCGAGCGCACGGCAGCCACGAAGGCGCTCGTGCGCCGTCGCCTGCTCTCGCCGACTGCCACCACAGCTGGCGATCTCCCGTCCGCCATCAGGTCATGGTAGGAGTCAGCTGCCGGACACGCCAGAGATCGGCAGAAGCCAGACATGATCTTGACGCGACCAGAAGCGCCCCCACCAGGGAACTCGATGGGCCACAGCCGCAGAACGCGCCCGATGACCACGCAGAGCGCACGGCGGTGTCAGACCCCGAGCGAACGGGCTTCCGACCAGGTCAGCCCCTTCTCGACGTTGGGTTCACGGGGCAATCCGAGCACGTGCTCGGCCACGATGTTCCGCTGGATGGCGAACGTGCCACCACCCACGGTGAGCGCCGGCGAGAACAAGAACCCGTGGTGCCACACCTGATCGACATCGGGGTAGTCGGACGGCTCCTCGCGACGGCGGTTCTCGACGGGCGCCCCCTGCGAACCCAGCGGCAACGCGCCCGCCGGCCCCGAGCCTCGAATCATCCCGTGAGCACCGGCCATGGCCTTGGCCAACTCCATCACGTGCTGACCGTGGTCGTCGGCCATGAGCTTCTGGATCGAGGCCTCGGGGCCCGGGGTCTCGCCGCGCAGCGTGGCGCTGAGGCTCCGGAAGCGGTTGAGTTCGAGGAGCTTCGACTCGATGTAGACGTCCATGAGCCGCTGGCGGAGAATCGGATCGCCCAGCCCGCCATCGGCCCGGACGAGATCGATCAGATCACCGACCGACGGCCCCACGCCCCACAGCGAACCCGACGACGAGAGCGACACGCGCTCGTTCGACAAGGTGACCTTCGCCAGCCGCCAGCCGTCGCCCTCCTCGCCGACACGGTTGGCCACCGGGACGCGAACGTCGTCGAAGAACACCTGGTTGAACGAGTGCGCCTCGGTCATGTCGACGATCGGGCTCATCGTGAGCCCCTCGGCGTCCATCGGCATGATGAAGTAGCTGATGCCCTTGTGCTTGGGAGCGTCGGGGTCGGTTCGGGCGATCAGGATGCCGAATTGGCTGTGGTGTGCGCCCGACGACCAGATCTTCGAGCCGTTGATCACGTACTCATCGCCATCCCTGATCGCTCGACAAGCAAGGTTGGCCAGATCGGAGCCAGCATCGGGTTCGGAGAACAGCTGGCACCAGATCTCCTCCCCGCTGAAGATCTTGGCGAGGTAACGCTCGTGCTGCTCGGGGGTACCGGCGAGCAGGATCGTCGGCGCTGCCCAGCCGATACCGATCTGGTTCGGCGGACGACGGATGTTGGCTCGATTGAGCTCGTCGTCGATGACGAGTTGCTCGATCGGGTCGGCGGCGAGGCCGTACGGCGCTGGCCAGTGCGGCACCACATAGCCGGCCTCGGCCAGCTCAGTTCCGGTCGGGGTCGGGTTGTCGGCGATCCAGTCCCGGACCCGGGCACGCATCGGATGGTCGTCGGGCGGCAGGTCGAAGTCCACGGTGCGAGTGTGGCAAACCGACGCCGCCGGTCCGGAGTCGGCACGGCTGGAGCGTTTCGACTCTGACCCCGAACGTGCCGATCAGTCGGCGCCGGAGTGGACGTACTGCCAGCCGAAGCGACCCTTCACGCACAGGTGACCGTGGGTGACCTCGTGGTCGGCCGGGCTGGTGACCTTGACGATCCGATCGTCTTGGACGTGGAGCTCGAGGTTGCAGCCGACACCGCAGTAGCTGCAGACCGAGCGGGTCACGGTCTGGTCGTCTTCGCGCCAGTCACCTGCCTGGCGCAGATCGAACTCGGTCTTGAACTGCAGCGCGTTCGTAGGGCACACGCCAATGCAATTGCCGCAGTACACGCACGCCGAGTCGGGCAGCGTGACGTCGAACTCGGTCGAGATCCGGTTGTCGAATCCGCGGCCGACGACCGCGATGGCGAACGTGTGCTGAGCATCGTCGCCGCAGGCCTCGACGCACTTGTAGCAGAGCACACACTTCTCGTAGTCCCGGATGTACAAGTCGTCTTGGACCTTGACCGGCGCCTCGACCCGTTCACGATCGGCCGGATACCGGTCGAGGTCGATGCCGTACTCCTCGCACCACTCGGCGATCTCGGGGGCCTGGCTGAGGTCGAGTCCGGAGGCGAGGAACTCGAGCACCATCTTGCGGCTGTGGCGCACGCGGTCGGTGTCGGTGCGGATCTCCATCCCCTCTTCGACGGGACGACTGCACGACGGCACCAACGTGCGGTTGCCTTCGACCTCGACCACGCAGATGCGACAGACGTTGACCGGGGTGAGGTTCTCGGCCCAGCAGATCGTGGGTGTGTCGACGCCCGCGGCGGTGCACGCTGCCAGTACGGTCTCGCCGTCGTCGACCATGACGTCACGCCCGTCGACGCTGACGGTCACCTGCGTGGTCGTCTCGATCATGACGTTCCTCCCCGTCCGATCAGTCCGAGACGGATCGCCGATTGGACGGCCGACGACGCCGTGTGTCCGAGCCCGCAGATCGATGCGTCGGCCATCACCTCGGCCATGTCGTCGATGAGCGCCCGACGTTCGCTCGGCAGTGGCGACGACGTCGACACCAACTCGACCAGCACCTCGTGCTGCCGAACCACCCCGACCCGGCAGGGCACGCACTGCCCGCACGATTCGTCGCGGAAGAACTGAGCGATGCGCATCACGAGCGACTCGAAGTCGACGCTCGTATCGAACACGGTGACCACACCCGACCCGAGCGTGGTCCCGGCGGCCTGTGTGTCCTCTCGGGTGAGCGGGAGATCGAGCTGGTCGGGCCCGACGAACGATCCGGCAGCACCACCGAGCAGCACGGCGCCGACGTCGCCGGTCGGACCGCCGGCGAGCTCGAGCAGCTCCCGCAGCGTGATGCCGTGGTCGCACTCGTACAAGCCCGGTCGAACGACGTGACCCGACGCGCAGAACAGGCGCGTCCCAGGCGAGCCCTCAGTGCCGCGCGCCCGATATGCCTCGGGTCCGTCGAGCACGATCGACATCGCGTTGAGCAGCGTCTCGGGGTTGTTGATCGCCGTCGGCTGGCCGAACAGTCCGTGGGTCGATGGGAACGGCGGCTTGTTGCGCGGCTCGCCGCGGTTGCCTTCGATCGACTCCATCAGCGCGGTCTCCTCACCGCAGATGTAGGCGCCAGCGCCGCGTCGGAGCTCGATGTCGAACGACCAACCGGTGCCGAGTACATCGGTGCCGAGCAGGCCTGCAGCGCGGGCCTGCTCGATGGCGGCGAGCAGTCGCTCGGTGGCGAGCGGGTACTCACCACGGATGTAGACCCAGCCGTTGGTCGCGCCGCAAGCGAACCCGGCGAGCGTGAGGCCTTCGATCACCGAGAACGGGTCGTGCTCCGTGACCACGCGGTCCTTGAAGGTCCCCGGCTCCGACTCGTCGGCGTTGGCGATCACGTGTTTGATCGGGCCAGGCTCGGCGGCGACGCTGCGCCACTTGATCGCGGTCGGGAACGCGGCGCCCCCTCGCCCGGTCAGCCCTGCGTCGGCGATTCGCTCGATCATGGTGTCGGGGCCGAGCTCGATCGCCGCATCGAGCGCGTCGTAGCCGCCATGCTTGCGATACGAGTCGAGCGATGTGGGGTTGGTCAGCCCGATACGGGCGAGCAGGCGATCGCTCCGACCGATGGGCGGCGATGGCGACGAGGAGTCGGCCGGCACGTGGTCAGGAACTGCATCGGGGCCGAGACCGATGCCCTGCACGAACTGCGCCGGTGCCCGTTCGCACTGGCCGAGGCACGGGCCGCGGTGCACGCGTTTGCCGGCCGCTTCGAGCTCGGCGGCGAGGGCCTCACCGCCGGCCACGTGACAGGCGGTGTCCATGCACACGTGATGGACCGGCTCGACGTGGCCCGGGTCGTCGGTTCGCAGCAGCTCGTAGAACGTGGCCACCCCGTACGCCTCGGCGGGCGGAACCTGCAGCAGATCGCACAGATGGTTCAACCCGCCGGGGCTGATCCACCCGACTGCCCGCTGGAGTGCATGAAGCCCCGGGAGCAACAGGTGGCGTCGCTCGGCCCGGCGATGCATCCCGCCTCGAACGAGCCGCTCGGTCTCACGCTGCACGACCGCATCGTCGTCAGCGATCACATCGGCGACCGCAGCACGTTCGGCGTCGGTCGAGGTGTCGATGGCCAGCTTCAGATCAGCCATGCGTTACAGCTGGTGTCTGACACCAGCTGTAACGCTGGTGAGCTTGTCGATGCGGATACTGGCGGCTTTGAACTCGCTCGTTCCCGAGCGGCGATCCCAAGCGTCGTTGGTCAACACGTTCACGTCGACCAGGTCGGGGAAGTGGTACGTGGTGAAGGTGAGACCGCGCGGGATGTCGGGCTGGAGGCGGACCGCCATCTCGACCGAACCTCTCGGTGACGACACCTTCACCACCTCACCGTCAGCGATCTCGAGCTCGGCGGCGTCGGCCGGGTTGACGTCGAGGTCAGCGCCGTAGCGGATCGGCGAGGCGAAGCCGTTCGACTGCACCCCGGTGTTGTACGAATCGAGCGACCGACCGGTCGTGAGCCGAAGCGGGTACTCCGCGGTGAGCTGCTCCTTGGGCCCCTCGTGTTCGACGACCGAGAACGGTGCGGGCTGGCGGCCGCCGAGGTCGGGCTCCCACAGCCAACCGTGCAGGAACGGCGAACCTGGGTGATCGTCGGACGGACACGGCCACTGCAGCCCGCCCTCGGCTTCGAGCCGTTCGTACGACATCCCCGCGTGGAGTGGCGACACCGACCGGAGCTCGTCCCAGATCGCCTCGGCCTCACGCGGCCCGAGATCGACCCCCATGCGGGCCGCGAGATCGTGGAGGATCTCGGTGTCGTGGCGTGCCTCGCCGGGCGGCGACACGGCAGCTCGCGTGCGCTGCACGCGCCGCTCCGACGAGGTGACCGTCCCCTCCGCCTCCGCCCAGGCAACCGACGCAGGGAGTACCACGTGGGCGAGCTCCGCGGTGCGGGTGAGGAAGATGTCTTGCACCACGAGGTGGTCGAGACCCATCAGCAGCGCGCGGGCATGTTCGACATCGGCCTCGGAATCGGCCGGGTTCTCGCCGAGCACGTAGGCAGCGGTGAGCTCGCCCCGGTCCATCGCCTCGAACATGAGGGTGAGGTGGAGCCCGGGCTCAGGGTTGAGCGGGCCCCCGTAGGCCTGCTCGAACTTGGCCTGAGCCGTCGGGTCGCCGATGTCTTGGAACCCGGGAAACTTGTTGGGCAGCGCTCCCATGTCACCGCCGCCCTGCACGTTGTTCTGGCCGCGGAGCGGAACCAAGCCACTCCCCCAGCGCCCCACGTGACCGGTGAGTAGAGCCAGGTTGCACAGCGCCAGCACATTGTCGACTGCGTTGTGGTGCTCGGTGATGCCCAGGGTCCAGAGGATCTGGCTCTTGCCACCTGTCGCATAGGCGTGGGCGAGTTCGCTGATCGCCTCGGCGGGCACCCCGGTGATGTCGGCAGCCAGCTCGAGGGTGTACGGCTCGACCGCCTCGCGGTAGGCCTCGAACCCCTGCGTCGAGTGAGCGATGAACCCCTCGTTGGCGAGCCCTGCGTGAATGATCTCTCGACCGATGGCATTGGCGAGGGCGATGTCGGTCCCGACGTCGATGCCGAGCCACACGTCGGCGAATTTCGACGACGATGTGCGCCGCGGGTCGACGCAGTACATCCGAGCGCCGTTCTTCACTCCGACGAGGGCGTGATGAAAGAAGATCGGGTGCGCCTCGCGGGCGTTCGACCCCCAGAGGACGATCACATCGGCTTCTTCGATCTCGCGGTAGGACACGGTGCCCCCACCCGCTCCGAACACTGTCGCCAGACCGACGACGGAGGGAGCGTGTCAAGTGCGGTTGCAAGAGTCGACGTCGTTCGACCCCATGACCATGCGAGCGAATTTCTGCGCCAGATAGTTGACCTCGTTGGTGGCCTTCGAGCAGGAGAACATCCCGAAGGCGTGCGGCTGCGAGCCATCGGCGATGGCGTCCCGGGCCCGTTCGAAGCCAGCGGCCGCCCGTCGGAGGGCATCGTCCCAGCTGGTCGGCACCAACTCACCGTCGATCCGAACGAGCGGCGTGGTGAGCCGCGGGAGTTTGCCGGCGTCGGCGAAGCGTTCGTGATGTGGTCGGCGCGCCATGCCGAAACGCTAGTGGATGTTGCTCGGGCGGCACCGAGAGCCCGGCTACCGTCACGGCATGGAACTGTTCTTCGGTGTCCCGGCGCACCCGTTCTTCGTGCACGCCCCGATCGTGCTGCTGCCCATCGCCGCGATCGCCACCGTCGTCATGGCCGCACGACCCAGGTGGAACATCCGGGCGCTGCCGTGGCTCAGCGGCGCCACCGCCGCGATCGTCGTGATGCTGTTCATGGCGATCCAGTCGGGCCAGGCGCTCGCCGACGTCGCCGACGGCCGTGCGATCAGCGGCGACATCACCGATCACGAGACGCTCGGGCAACAGACCCTGATCATCTCGATCGTGTGGCTCGTGGCGTTGGTCGCCGCCGCGGTGCTCAGTCGTCGGCAGCAGGCACCGTCAGCGCTCTCAGCCGATGCTGCGACGCCGTCACCATTCGCTCAGCCGGCGCAGATCGTGACGATCGTCGCCGCCGCCGTGTCGATCGCGGCGACGATCTGGCTGATCCGCACGGGTCACGCCGGCGCCGAGTCCCACTGGGTCGGCGTGATCAACCTCATCGAGAACAGCTGAGCGGGCGTCAGGTCACGACGACTTTGGTACCGACGTCGGCGAAGCCCCACAGGAACGCTGCGTCGGTGTCATGCTGCCGCTGGCAGCCACCCGAAAGCCGGGTACCGAGTTCTTCGGTGGTCTGGTACGACTCACCGGTCGACACCTTGATCGGGATCCCGTGGAAACCGATGTTGCCCCGTTCGGTCTTCTGGTACCGGATCATGAGCGGCAGGAAGGCCTTGCCGTTCCACGCGGTCGACATCTCGGACCTCGAATAGACCGTGTGAGTCCCCGGACGCTCGTTCGAGTACTGGCTCCCCGAAACGAGCCAGGAGCGGATGATGCGTTCGTTCCCGTCGACCGCCCACGCGCGCTGGCCAGCACGGTCGTACACGACTCGGTAGCCGGAGCCTGAGTTCTCGGGCAGCGGTGGTGCGTCGTCGCCCGCCGACGCAACCGGCGACAACTCGACACCCCACAGATCGGTGGCACCCGGCGCAGGTGCAGGTGTGCGGAAGACGAGCGACTCTTCGTCGGGCCAGATGTCGAGGCCCCGAGCGGTTTCGCGTCCGACAACACCGTCGACGAACATGTTCTCAGCGACCTGGTACGACTGGACCGCGTCGAAGGTCTGCTGACCGAATTCGCCGCTGATCGGACCCGAGTAGTGGCCTGCCGCAGCGAGGGCCTCCTGGAGGCAACTCACACCATCGCCCGACGCGCCGAGCCGAAGTGACAGCGCTCCGATGGTGCAGCTTCCATCGCTCCGATCGGGCCCAGCTGCGCCTTCGGGATCGGGCTCGTCGATGCCGGACAGTTCGGTGTCGACGAACTCCACGAACGGTTCGGCGCCGGCCTCGTCGCCTCCGACGATCGCCGCTGCGGCCTGAGCGACCTCAGGGCCGCTTCCGGCACCGAGCGCATCGAACTGGTCGCCGGCCGCCTTGTCGGCCGACGCTCCGCTGACCAGCGTGTCGCCGCTCGGCTCACCCGAATCGGCCGTGATGACCGCGGTGAAACCAGCGAGCGTGAGAATGCCGACGCCGACGATTCCGAGCACGACGCGGCGGCGACGTTCGGCCGCCTCGTGATCGGTCGGACGACCGATCGGTCGGGAGGGGCGAGCAGGCCGGGTCGATGTGGGCATCGGCATCATGTGGTCGTCGTCGCCAACGTGAGCATCATAACCACTGCCGACCCACGGGTCGTGTTCGGCCCGACGCGTGGTGTGTTCGTCGACCGACACGCAGAGTGAGGTTACTCGGCGGCGACCCCGAGTCGGTTGCGTTCCGACGACGTTCACACCCTGTTCTCGGCCGATCGTTGTCGAACACGCCGTTCTGAGGTGACGCGTTGCGGGGCTCCGACGAGCGCCGATCAACCGGTGACGGTGATGTCGAGTCGTTGGCCGAGGCCCGCGTGGCTGTTGGCACCGGCCCCGAGGTTGCAGACCAACACGTAGTTGCCCGGAGCGAGTTCGACCACGAGGTCCTCGCTCACACCGCTCGAAATGCGCGCCGTCCGTGCGAGGAGCGCTCCGGTGGGGAGCTCGCTCTCGATCACGGCGCCGCTCGCCTCGCGCGGCAGCGATTCGTAGCTCTCGGCAGCGATGACGACGAGCTCGTGGGGGAAGTTGCCCCCGTTGGTGGCCGTGAACGTGACCTCGCCGGCGGCGTATTCGGTCGGTGCTTCGATCGCCCACTCGACCAGGTTGGCGATGACTGGCGCACCGGGCTCCGGCTCCGGTTCAGGCTCCGGCTCCGGCTCGGGCTCCGGCTCCGGCTCCGGCTCGGGCTCCGGCTCGGGCTCCGGCTCGGGCTCCGGCTCGGGCTCGGGCTCGGGCTCGGGCTCGGGAGCCTGGGTGGTGTCGGCCGCGTCGTCGGCGTCGTCACCGTCGGAGCCGCCACAACCGGCGAGCACGAGTGTGGCAGCGACACCTACTGCCAGAAACGTTCGGGGAGCGTTGCGTGGGGATCGCATGCGAGCACGCTAGTTCTGTCCCGATCCAGACGGTCAGCGCATCGCCAATTCGGACCGAACCCGATCGACGGTGGCCGTCACCTCGACGGCCGAGTGCGAGGCGAGGACGCCGACCACGATGCGGTCGACCCCCACGTCGCGGAGCCCTCTCAGCACTGCGCCATCGACGTCGTGCCACACCAGCACGCTGACTTCGAACGCCTCGCCTCGCGCCTCCCGGGCACGCTCGACGAGTTCGGGCACCTTCGGCCCGTGGCGGAGGTTGATCCCGTCGGCGTGATCGAGTGCGACGTCGACCGTCGCTCGCGCCGACGCCCCGACGACGATCGGTGGACACGGCGCCCCGTCGGTGACGGCCAGCAGCGGGTCGAGGCTGTCACCGCGCACGTCCGATCCGTCTTCGGCCTCGACATCGAACAGCTGGCGGAGCTCGGAGATCGATGTCCGCAGGATCGAACGACGATACTCGGCACTGCCGAGATCGGTCCCGATGGCGTCGTGCTCGACGGCGAAACGCGAGCCCGGCGCTGCCCCCGAGCCGACACCCAGCACCACCCTGCCCGGAGCGAGCGACTCGAGCGAGTTGACTGCGCTCGCCAACTGGGCGACGTGTCGGTTCCGGATGTTCGCGACGAGCGGACCGACTCGAACCCGCTCGGTCGCAAGCGCAAGCGCGCCGAGCGTCACGAACGGGTCACGCGACCAACGTGAGTCGACCACCGCTCCGGAGAAGTGATCGGCGGTCCACAAACCGGCGACGCCGTGCTGCTCGGCCGCCACCCCCACTTCGACCAGCGTCGGCAGGTCGGCCTCGAAGGGGTTGAGGGCCAGATCGACCGTCGGTGGGCTCACCTGCGAGCTGGTTCGGTCCGGCACCAAGCGAACGGTACCGTCGCCGCATGGCCAGCGGACTCCCGCCGATCAGCGCCGACGAGGTGACGCGCTACCTCGATCGTCTCGACCTGGGCGACGCCATCGAGCGGCCCGCCGACCGGCAACTCCTCGACGACCTCAGTCTCGCCCACCTCGTCAACGTGCCATTCGAGAACCTCGACATCGTGTTCGCCGGCGGCGTTCCTCACGACCCACATCCCTCGCTCGAGAAGATCCTCGACGGACGCGGCGGTTGGTGCTTCGAGTTGAACGGCTCGTTCGCGCGCCTGCTCGAACATCTCGGCTACGACGTACTCCTGATCGGCAGTGCCGTCCTCCTCGACGGCCCATCGACGCTCATCGAGCACCTGGCGCTCGAGGTGTGGAACCCGACAACCGACGTTCCCCCGCTCCTGGTCGATGTCGGATTCGGCGACTCATTCGTCTTCCCACTCGAGCTCAACCGAGCGGGTCCTCAGCCCGGCGGCAATGGCGACTATGAGCTCCTCCCGAGCCCGCAGGGCACCACCCTGGCACGCCTCTGCGACGGCCCACCCGCCGCGCAGTACCGGTTCAAGCGCGTGGCGCTCGCGTTCGAGCAGTTCGAGTCCGCGTCGACACTGCTGCAGACCGATCCCGACCGGAGTTGGTCGTCGAAGCCCTTCGCGACGCGGGTCACCGCACCCGACGATCGTCTCGCGCTCCGCCGCGAGATGGCGACACGACGCCACGCAGGCCAGATCGAGCAGGAACCGGTCGCCACCCGCGAACGGTTCGACGAGCTGCTTAACGAGTGGTTCGCCATGAACCGGCCCGGCCCCTGGCCCGGCCCAGCCTGACCACGACGGTCGCCGACGCGCCTTCCTACGCCTGACCGACGTCGAGCAGGCGGCGCAGTGAGTACGCCACCAACTCTCGGGCATCGAGCCCGTTGTGCTGCGGGAACTCGAGGATCCCGTTCAGACCCCGGGGTCGGAGCATGAAACAGAGCGCTGCTGTGGTGGGCGCCCGATCGGCCTCGGCGAGACCAGCGAGTTCGGGCCCAAACACCTCGAGCACCTCGGCGTCGAACCGCGGATCAGAGCTGTCGTTCAGAATTCGGTTCCGCAGTGGCCGACCGAGGGCTTCGAGTTCGATCCGCTGGGCCAACATCTGCTCGATGCGCTCATCGAGGGGCAGTGACGGGTCGGGAGTCTCGAACGAGTCCCACAGGGAGTAGATCTGCGAGACCCGATACTGGCAGGCGTCTTCGACAGCGGTTTCGAGGTCGGGGAAGTACCGATAGATCGACCGCACGGTGACTCCCGCCCGGGCAGCAACGGCGTCGAGGTCGATTCGCTCCCGTTCGATGAGCAGGTTGAGGATGGCGCGGCGCACCGACTCGATGTTGCGAAGCCGACGGCGTTGGCGCCCATCGGTGACTTCGTCGAGGTCGACGTCAGCGTCGAGGCCTGCAGCGGGGGTGACGTCACTGTCGGAACTGGTCGGGGTGATCATGATTGGCTCTCGGTCTCAGAGGTCGTCCCGTGCACCCTCAGAATCGTTCACGATAGATGACCTGGCACCGCTGCGAAGTGATCATCCTGCCTGAGTCTTCTGCCGACACTCCCGGGTCGCGCAACCTGCCGACGCGGTGCGGCGTCGGTCGGCGGGCGACGCCCGGGTACGGTCCCGGTGGTGAACGATCCCATCCTCGTCGAGCGTGCGGCTGCCGTTCGGATGGCGGTCGACACCGGTGGCGACGTTGGTGACGAAGTCGTCACCCAGTTCCTCGAGTACGCCGACGAGCGGGGGCTCAGCCTCTACCCCGCCCAGGAAGAGGCGATCTTCGAGGTGGCGCTCGACCGCCACGTGATCGTCAACACACCGACGGGGTCGGGGAAGTCGATGGTCGCCACGGCCGCCCACTTCGCCGCCCTCGCGCAGGGGCGGCGGAGTTGGTACACCGCGCCGATCAAGGCCCTCGTGAGCGAGAAGTTCTTCGCGCTCTGCCGCGAGTTCGGATCCGACAACGTCGGGATGATCACCGGTGATGCATCGGTCAACCCCGATGCACCGATCATCTGCTGCACCGCCGAGATCCTCGCCCACGCGGCACTGCGAAGCGGGAACGACGCCGGCGTCGACGTCGCCATCGTCGACGAGTTCCACTACTACGGCGACGAACAGCGCGGCTGGGCCTGGCAGGTACCGCTGCTCGAACTCACCGAGACCCAGTTCGTGCTGATGTCGGCCACCCTCGGCGACATCGAGTTCTTCCGCACCGATCTCGAACGGCGCACGGGACGTGGGTGCTCGGTCGTCAGTTCTGCGTCCCGGCCGGTTCCACTCGACTTCGAATATCGGACCACCACGCTGCATCGCTCGGTCGAAGAGTTGCTGGCCGCCGGCAAGGCGCCGATCTACCTCGTCCACTTCACTCAGAAGGACGCGACCGATGCGGCGCAGGGCTACCTCGCGCTCGATCCGCTGACAAAAGACGAGAAGCAGCAGGTGAAAGAGGCGATCGGCGGGTTCCGATTCGACTCCCCCATCGGTAAGGACATCCGCCGGTTCCTGACCGCCGGCGTCGGCGTTCACCACGCGGGGCTGCTTCCGAAGTATCGGCTCCTCGTCGAGAAGCTCGCGCAAGATGGCCTGCTCAAGATCATCTGCGGCACCGACACCCTCGGCGTCGGGGTCAACGTGCCGATCCGCTCGGTGCTGTTCACCAAGCTCTGCAAGTACGACGGTCGCTCGGTCCGCATCCTCACCAACCGCGACTTCCAGCAGATCGCCGGTCGGGCAGGACGCAAGGGGTTCGACGACCGCGGCGATGTGTGGGTCCAGGCACCCGAGCACGTGGTCGAGAATCTGGCCGCAGAGCAGAAGGCGGCGGCCGGCGGCAAGAAGGTCAAGGTCAAGAAGAAGCCACCCGAGCGCGGCTACGCCCACTGGGACGAGCAGGTCTTCAACAAGCTCGTCGGCGGACGCCCCGAGTCGCTCCGATCGCACTTCCGCGTCGACCACCAGATGGTGATGAGCCTCCTCGATCGACCCGTCGCCACCCGCCCGGTCGGCAGCGACCCCGACGAAGCCAGAGAAGACGGCTGCGGCGCACTTCGGCGGCTTCTGCGCGACAACCACGAGACCCGCAACCGCCAGCGAGGCCACATCCGCCGAGCGATCGCCATCTACCGCTCGCTCGTCGAGGCGGGGATCCTCGAGTTCCTCGACGAGCCCGACGAGTTGGGACGACTCGTCCGGGTCACCATCGATCTCCACGACGAGTTCGCGCTCCACCAGCCGCTGTCGCTGTGGGCCGTCGATGCGATCGGCCGACTCCACGACGAGATGAACGCTGGCGGCGCCGACGACGCCGGCCTCGACACCGACGTCGAGTACGCCCTCGATGTCGTCACGATCATCGAGGCGGTCGCCGAGAACCCCGGCGTGGTGTTGGCTGCTCAGGAAGACAGCGTGAAGTCGGAGCTGATGGCCCAGTTGAAGGCCGATGGCGTCGAGTACGAGGAGCGCATGGAACGTCTCGCCGAAGCCGAGGCTCCCAAGCCGAACAAGGACTGGCTCTATTCGACCTTCAACGAGTTCCGGTCATCACACCCGTGGGTCGGCGGCGACACCGTCAAACCCAAGTCGGTCGTTCGCGATCTGTACGAGCGGGCGATGACCTTCGGGGAGTACATCAACGAGTACCGCCTGAAGCGATCCGAGGGAGTGCTGCTCCGCTATCTGTCCGACGTCTATCGCGGGCTGAACCAGAACGTTCCTGACGAAGAACGTACCGATGCCCTCGACGACGTCGCGAGCTGGCTCGGAGCGCTCGTCCGCCAAGTCGATTCGAGCCTGATCGACGAGTGGGAGCGGCTGGTCGATCCCGACGACGACCAACCCGCGGCTTCGCCGGTCCGACCGGGTGGAGACGCCGAGCGAACCGTGCTCGACGATCCGCGGGCCTTGCGTGTCGCCGTCCGCAACACGATGTTCGACTGGGTACAGCGCCTCGCCCGACACGAACGGCTCGACGTTCCGGGCGCTGAGCACATCGACACCGAAGTCGCACTCGCCCCGTTTTGGGCCGAGCATGACCAGATCCTCACCGGCCCCGATGCTCGCTCGGGCGAACGGTTCATCTGGTCGCCGAGTGACCTGCGCGCCACCCAGATCCTCCACGACCCTGACGACACGAACGAGTGGCGCGTCATGGCCGAGGTCGATCGCTCCGCGACGCTCGAAGCTGGATGGCCCGTCGTGGCCCTGACCGCCCTCCTTCGCGCCTGACCCCGCCGTTGCGATGAGATCCGTCTTCGGACGGGGCTGTCATCGCTCACCGGGGCTGCAGCGCGATCTGGAAACAAACGACGAACGTCAGCAGGGGATGGCGCGTCCAGCGGGCATGAGGCCAGTACCGTCGATGCGGTGATGTGGCGGCCCCCTCTGCGATCACGATCCGGCGCCGCCGGTGTTGCTGCGGTCGCCGTCGCCCTCTCGGCGTGCGCGACCGGCACCACCACGTCCACGAGTAACGGCACCGAGATCCCACGGTCGGCTGTCGCCGTCGGCGACATCACCACCGTCGCACCCGACTCGATCAACACGCCCCTGACCGACGGTGACCCCCAGGTGTCGGGCGGTCCGGGCGAAGCCGCCGCACCCCGGCCAGCACCGACCACGACCGAGCCGCCATCTCCGTTCTTCGACGAGAACTGTGTCGTCGTCATCGAACCTGGCGACACCCTGGTCGGTCTCGTCGAAGAGTTCGACGACGGTGAGACGATCAACCGAGTGTCGCTTCGCGCCGAGAACGGTCTGACCGACGAGCGGCTCGTGCCAGGCGAACCACTCGATGTGTGCCCCGGCAACGGTCTCAACGACATGACGGGCGAACAGCGCGTCGATGCATCCGACGAGGTGGTCGACGCAGCGATCAAGACGAACATCGAGGTGCAGCAGCTCAAGCTCAACCAGCTGTTCGAGCCGCTCGGTGCTCGTGAACTGCTGGTCGATGGCGTCTCGGGATCAGTCACGCGCCAGCGTCTGTGCGCCGCCCGGCTGGCGCTCGGCCTCGACGTGTCGACCGCCGACATGGAGGCGGGCAGCGAGGAGGAGCAGATCCTGCTCGCCGTCGACGCTCTCCCCCCACCGTCGATGGCGACCACCGATCAAAACCGCTGGGGCCTGATCGATCAGACCTGCCAGTTCATCTTCTTCGGCGAGACCGATCAGATGGTGTTCGGCTTCCCCACGTCAACTGGCGAGCCGGGCCACGAAACTCGCCGGGGTGAGCGACGCCGCGCCTTCCGCTATGACCCAGCCGCCGACAACGGCGGCTGGCACGACTCGAGCGACTTTCCGGTCTCGATCGACAATCCGCTCAACGGCAACATGTACAAGCCGATCTACTTCGACGGCGGCCAGGCCATCCACGGAGCGAACAACGTACCGACGAGCCCGCAGTCGAAGGGATGCGCCCGACTCACCGTCGAGAATCAGAACATGCTCGTCGACTGGCTCGGCCTCGCAGGCGACACGGCGCCGACGTGGAGTACCCGTGCGATCAACCTCACGGTCAGCATCCAGGGCGCATATCAGGGCTGACCGCCGACACTCGGCGATGTCACCGAACCTGACGCCAGCGTCGAATCGCCGACTCCCATCGGCGAGGCCCTCGCCCGCTGGGTCAAGATGGACTCATGGTTGACGCGACCGAATCCCACCCGCTGATCGAGCGCTACTACGCCGCGATGGCGAGCGGCGACGACGACCAACTCGGCGCGCTCTACGCCGACGATGCCTTGGTGATCCGATTCGCCGGCTCGGTTCGGGGCCGCGACTCGATCACCGACTTCCTACGCGGCGTGCGGGCTGAGCACCGCCCGTTCGAGCTGCACTCGATCACACGGGTGCGCGCAGCCGGCGACATCGTCATGTGGGACGCGCTCATCACCACCGGCGTCGGCGTGTTGCAGACCACCGACGTCATGGTCGTCGACGACGACGGTCTGATCGATCACCACGTGCTCGGCAATCGCGGCTACTGGGGTCGCTGAGCCGAGCGACAACCCTTGGCCTGCGGTTGGAACACCGTTCCAACCGCGTCGTAGCCTTTGGCCATGTCGACTGCACCGACCAGCCCTGACGACCTGCGACGCAAGTACCGCGAAGAGCGTGACAAGCGCGTCCGCTCCGACGGCAACGACCAGTACATCGAGGTCACCGGCGTCTTCGCTGACTACGCCGTCGACCCGTACGTCGAACCCGCCGAGCGCGAGCCGATCGTCGACGACCCCGACGATCCGAGCAGCGGCGTCACGGTGGCGTTCATCGGCGGCGGGTTCGCCGGCCTCCTCACCTGCGCTCGCCTGATCGAGGCGGGCATCACCGACGTGCGCCTCATCGAGAAGGGCGGTGACGTCGGAGGCACGTGGTACTGGAACCGCTACCCCGGCGCGCAGTGCGACACGGCGGCCATGGTGTACCTCCCACTGCTCGAAGAGACCGGTCACATGCCGAGCGAGAAGTACACCAAGGGCCCCGAGATCCTCGAGCACTCCCAGCGGATCGCGCATCAGTACGGGCTCTACGACCACGGGCTCTTCTCGACCGAGGTGATCGAGCTGCGCTGGGACGACGAGCACGACCCCGAGCACCCGAAGTGGGTCATCCACACCAACCGCGGCGACGTGATGCGAGCCAAGCACGTGGCCGTCGGAACCGGCCCACTCCACCGCCCGAAGCTGCCCGGCATCCCCGGCATCGATACGTTCGCCGGCGAGAGCTTCCACACGAGCCGATGGGACTACGACATCACCGGCGGTTCGCCCGACGGAGAGCTGATGGCGGGCCTCATCGGCAAACGCGTCGGCATCATCGGAACGGGAGCGACGGCCGTGCAGTGTGTTCCCCACCTCGGCCGCGCCGCCGACACCCCCGACGCCGACGGCAGCCGCGGGTCGCTCCACGTCTTCCAGCGGACCCCGTCGTCGATCGACGTCCGCGACAACCGTCCGCTCGACCCCGAGTGGTTCGCCGAACTCGAACCTGGCTGGCAGGCCGAATGGCTGCACAACTTCACGGTGCTTCAGACGGGAGGCTTCGCCGACGACGATCTGGTCGAAGACGGCTGGACCGACATCTCGCAGCGGATCCGAGATCGAGTCGTCGAGCAAGGCGACTTCAGCCCCGAAGGGTTGGAACAGGCGTACCACGACTCCGACGACGAGAAGATGAGCGAGATCCGCGGACGGGTCGATGCGATCGTCGGTGACCAGGCCACTGCAGAGGCGCTCAAGCCGTGGTATCGCCAGCTGTGCAAGCGACCGTGCTTCCACGACGAGTACCTCGACACCTACAACCTGCCGACGGTCCACCTCGTCGACACCGATGGCAAGGGTGTCGAACGGATCGACGAGACCGGCGTGTGGGTGAACGGCGAGCACGTCGACCTCGACGTGCTCATCCACGCCTCCGGCTTCGAAGTCGGCACCGAACACGCTCGACGCGCCGGGTTCGAGACGTACGGCCGTAGCGGCGCTCCGCTCACCGAGGTGTGGGCCGACGGCATGGTGTCGCTCCACGGCATTCACGTCCACGGGTTCCCCAACCTGTTCATGGTCGGCCCTGCGCAGGGCGCCAATCTCATCTCGAACATCCCCCACAACCTGACCGAGCGAGCACAGACGCTCACGGCGATCATCGGCCACGCCGAATCGGTCGGCGCCAGCGAGGTCGAGACGACGGCCGAGGCGCAGGCCGAATGGGTCGACCGGCTGCTCGCTGGCGATCGCCGATTCCGAGGCGGCGGCCCCGACTGCACGCCCGGCTACTACAACAACGAAGGCCACGACGCCGGCCGACGCGGCATTCTGAACTCGCTCGGCTATCCCGAGGGCCCCGTCGCCTACTTCGATTACATCGGCGAGTGGCGCACTTCGGGCGACTTCGAGGGCCTCACGTTCAGGATCTGACTCGAGCGCGGCGTCACGCTCCGAGCAGCCCGAAGAGGAGCGCCGGGCGGGTCACGGCCGGGTGGTCGCCGTGCTCGACGATGGTGAGGGGCGCGCCGACGCCGGCGTAGAGACCAGCCCATCGAGCGTCGAGCGCCAACGAGCGAAACGTCACTCGCCGGGCCTCGGTGTCGCGCACTGCGATACTGCGGACGAGCGGCCGGCAGCGACGGCTGCAGGGCTGCCACGATCCAGCCGGACGCGGTTCGCCGCCCACCGAAGCGCAACGGCGCCGGCCATCGACACCGCAGCAACGCAGACGCGATCACCGTCTGCGCCGACCGATCGCAACACCCCATCGATCGCATCGACGTGTGCATCGATCGCATCGTCGATTCGGCCGTGGTCGATCGAGCGACCGTGGCCGAGCAGATCGACGGTCACGACGCGGTGTTCGTTGGCCAGCCCCTCGTAGACCGCCCCGAATTAGTCAGCCGACCCGCCCTCACCGTCAGGGAGCAGCACCGTCTCAGGCTCATCTGGCCGGAGCTGGGGTGGGGTCGACCTCCGACGCGCATGCCCAGACCGCCGGTCACACACGCCGGAAACGACGCGGGTGCCCATCGCCGGACGACGGATGAACCGCGATGGGCGAGCCCCCCCCTGCCGCGAGCACGCCGATGAGGGCGAGCAGGGTGAGAAAGATCGACGTGACCGCGTGATCGCCCGCGCCTCGATGATCTTCACCACCTGCCAGGCCTCTGCGCCGCAGCACGATCGATTCGGCGGTGAGCCGTCGGTCACGAACCGTTCGATGAACTCGACGAGGCGCCACCACCTGTCAACCGATCGTCGCTAGCGTCGAACGCCATGTTCGGCGACCCCCCGCTTCGTCGTGCCGTTCCTGGACGCGCCCGGCCTGCATCGACGTTGTCGCTGCTGGCGTGCGCCGCGCTGCTCGCGGGGGTACTCGTCGCCGGCGATGCGCCAGTTCGCGCCGATCACGGTGACGCCGCAGCGGCCCAGGCTGCCGCCGAGATCCAAGCTGCGAGAGATCGGGCGAACGCCGCCGCACAAGCGCTCTTCGACGCTCAGTCGCGCATCGACTCACTCACCCTCGACATCGCCGAGGCCGAGCGGCGCTTGACAGCGGTCGATGCAGAGTTCACCGAGGTCGAACGGTCGCTGGGGGTACAGGCACAGCGCCGGTTCGTCGGGTCGGGCGTCGAGACACTGCCGTTCCTGATCGACCTCGAGCAAGCCAACGATCAGTTGGTCGGCGACGTCTTGTCGGCGGTGTCGACCGAGACGGCAAACGTCGACCTCGACGACCTCGACGCACTCGCGACCGAGGTCGCCGCCGCCCGCGACGACCTCGAACAACGCCGAGGTCAAGCCGAAGCCGAGCGATCGAACTTCGCCGACCTCGAGCGCCGCGCCGAGGAGGAGATCGTCCGGTTGCAGGAGATCGAAGCCCGCCGACTCGTCGACGAAGCCGTCGAGCACGAACTCGAGCGCCAGCGCCGCGAACGCGCCGCCCGCGAAGCAGCCGAAGCGGCGGCCCGCCAGGAAGCAGCAGCTCGTCAGGCGGCACCGACGGCCGGCTCGGGCGGGGGCACCGGTGGATCGACCGGCGGCGGATCGACGGGTGGCAGCACCACCGGCGGTTCCACCGGAGGCGGATCGAGCAGCACCGGCGGGAGCTCGTCGGGCGGCAGCACCGGCGGCGGATCGACCGGTGGAAGCAGTGGCGGGTCGGGTGCCGGCCGAGGCATGGTGTGCCCGATCGCTGCGCCCTATGCGTTCGCCGACACCTGGGGAGCCCCGCGTTCAGGCGGGCGACGCCACCAGGGCGTCGACATGATCAGCCCGAGCGGCACCCCGATCATCGCGGTCGAGTCGGGCACCGTGAGCATCTCGCAGAACCGCCTCGGCGGAAACGCCGTCTGGCTCAGCGGGAACAGCGGGGCGAAGTACTACTACGCCCACCTGTCGAGCTATGCCACCGGTGGCGGCAGCGTCACCCAAGGCCAGGTCATCGGCTACAACGGTCAGACCGGCAACGCTGGGACACCCCACCTCCACTTCCAGGTCCACCCTGGCGGCGGGCAGGCGGTGAACCCGTACCCGTACGTCCGCGCCGTCTGCTGAGGTCCCGACGAGACCGAGCCTGCGACGTCTTGGTCGCGAGCGGCGATCCGGCAAAGATGAGGAGATGACCAGCTGCGACGACTCGCTGATGAACGCCGCGATCGCGGCGGCGGCGACCGCACGGCTCAGAACGGCACCCAACCCGTGGGTCGGTGCCGCCATCGAACTGGCCGACGGCTCGATCATCACGGGTGCAACCCAGCCCCCGGGCGGGAACCATGCCGAGATCGAGGCGCTCCACGCAGCAGGCGACGCCGCACGCGGCGCCACGATGGCCACCACCCTCGAACCCTGCAGCCACACCGGACGCACCGGGCCCTGCACCCAGGCGCTCATCGAGGCGGGCATCGCCCGCGTGATCGTCGGGGTCGAGGACCCCGACCCGAACGTGGCGGGAACCGGGATCACCGCCCTCCGCGATGCAGGCATCGAGGTCGTGGTCGGAATCCATCACGACCGCGTCGCCGAACAACTCCGCCCGTACCTGCACCACCGCCGCACGGGCCGGCCGTGGGTCGTGGCCAAGATGGCCTCGAGCCTCGACGGCCGAACCGCCGCACCAGACCGAACGAGTCAGTGGATCTCGAGCATCGAGTCGCGCACCGACACCCACCGGCTCCGAGCCGAGAGTCAAGCGATCCTCGTCGGGGCGGGAACCGTCCGTGCCGACGACCCGTCGCTCACCGTCCGCTATGTCGACGGCCCCGATCCGCGTCGGGTGGTGCTGGGCACCGCTCCCGAGGGCGCCAAGGTGCACCCGTGCCTCGAATGGCGGGGCGACCTCGACGAGCTGCTCGACCAACTCGGCGACGACGGCGTCCTCCAACTCATGATCGAGGGCGGGGCCGTCACGGTCGCACAGTTCCTCGACGCCGGCCTGATCGACCGACTCGTCGTGTACCTCGCCCCGGCACTGTTCGGCGGCGATGATGCCCGCCCGATGTTTCTGGGTGACGGCGTCGCGACGATCGACGACTTGCGACGCGGTCGATTCGTGAGCGCCGAACGCATCGGCGTCGACCTGCGGCTCGAGTTCGAACCCGACGCCAGCTGAAAGCGGCGCGCTACGACGCGCGATGCCCCATGCGGTCGACCTTGCTCTGCACATAGGCGCGGCTCTCGTCGAACGACGCAACATGGATCGGGACGAGTTCGTCGACCGCGAGGCCATGCTCGACCAGCCCACTCGCCTTCGCAGGGTTGTTGGTCATGAGGCGGACCGATTCGACACCGAGGTCGCGCAGGATCGCAGCCGCCACGTCGTACTGGCGGGCGTCGACCGGGAGGCCCTGCGCCAGATTTGCGTCGACCGTGTCGAGCCCTCCGTCTTGCAGTTCATAGGCACGGATCTTCGCGGCGATACCGATGCCGCGCCCCTCGTGCCCGCGGAGATACACCACGACACCGCGACCAACGGCGCGGATCTCGCCGAGGGCATGTTCGAGCTGCTCGCCGCAGTCACACTTGATCGAACCGAGCACGTCACCCGTGAGGCACTCGCTGTGCAGCCGGGTGAGCGCCGCCGTGCCCGTCGGGTCGCCCGACACGAGTGCGACGTGCTCATGACCGTCGTGCGCCCGATACGACACTGCGCGGAACTCGCCATGCCGTGTCGGCAGGCGCGCATCACCGATCCGCTGCACCAGCACAGCGTCGCCATCTCCTTCGGCCACGTTGACGTCGGCGCTCATGCCGGCTTCCCGAGCGTGACGGCAACCGGCTCGGCGCCAGCGTCGGCGGCCGCGACCGGGTTGCGAACCAGGCGGGCGGCCGTCGCATCGTCGACTCGCCCGTAGCTGGTCGTCCGCTGTTCGAGCGGCCGACCCATCGTCTCGGCGAATACCTCGAACGAATCGACCGTCATGGCCTGGCCGTGGCTCGCACCGGCGGCACGCGAGATGTTCTCGTCCATCAGCGTGCCGCCGAGGTCGTTGCAGCCGGCCCTGAGCAGCTGCGACGTCCCGTCGAGGCCGATCTTGACCCAGCTCGCCTGGATGTTCGGAATCAGTTCGCCATAGGCGAGCCGTGCAACGGCGTGGATGAGCAGCGTCTCTCGGAATGTCGGGCCACGACGGGCCTTGCGCTGCAGGTAGATCGGCGACGCCATGTGGACGAACGGAAGCCCGACGAACTCGGTGAACCCGGTCCGACCAGCAGCGACGTTCTCCTTCTGGAGCTGCCGCGTCCGCAGGAAGTGACGGGCCTGGTGGATCGGTTCCTCGATGGCGCCGAACATCATCGTGACATTGGAGTGCAACCCGACCTGATGGGCCGCGCGGTGTGCCTCGAGCCACTCGTCGGTGTCGACCTTGTCGGGGCACAAGACGGCTCTGATCTCGTCGTCGAGGATCTCGGCCGCCGTGCCCGGCAGCGAGGCCAGGCCGACATCGCGCAGTCGGGCCAGATACGTCGGCAGGTCCTCACCCAGGCGCTTCGCACCTTCGGTCACCTCGAGAGCGGTGAAGCCGTGCACGTGCATGTCGGGCACGGCGTGTTTCACCGCTCGCGTGACGTCGATGTAGTAGTCGCCGTCGAAGTCGGGGTGGATGCCACCCTGCAGCGTGACCTCGGTGGCACCGACGTCCCACCCTTCGACCGCCCGCTCGGCGATGTCGTCGAGGGTGAGCAGGTACGGCGTGCCACGCAGGTTGAGCGACAACGGACCCTTCGAGAAGCCACAGAACTTGCATTTGAAGGTGCAGACGTTCGTGTAGTTGATGTTGCGGTTGGCGACCCACGTGAGCGTGTCGCCGACGAGCTCGGAGCGCATGCGATCGGCCGCGTCGGCCACTGCCAGCACCTCACCACCCCTCGCTTCGAGCAGCGTGACGAGTTCGGCTTCGCCCGGCTGTTGCCCTGCCTCGATGCCGGCGAGCACCTCGTGGACCGGGCCACGGTCGGCTCGGCGGAGCGTCGAACGCTCGGGCTCGGCGGGCACGAGCATCGGCGGCACCGACTCGGCTCCGGCTCCCGAGTACCAAGCGGTCGAACGATGGCCGACGAGCACGAACTCGGCGCCGTCGGCAACGGTGTCGGCCGCCGTGGTCTGCTCGGGCCACACCTCACCCGGATCGTCACGGCCGAGCCACTCGGCATCGGCTCGGTCGATGACCGGGAAGTGAAGGGCAGGGTCGAGCCAGTCCTCGCGATCGCGAACGAACTCCGGATAGATCGTGAGCCGTGGCGCCAACTCGAAGCCCTTGGCCTCGGTGACCTCGCGCAACCGGTCGAGGTCGGGCCACGGCCGCTCGGGGTTGACGTGGTCGGCGGTGACGGGCGAGACCCCTCCCCAATCGTCGATACCCGCATCGAGCAACGAGCCGAAGTCGTCGGACAAGTTGGGCGGCGCCTGGAGGTGCACCTCGGGAGGGAGGATCAGCCGGGCGGCAGCGATGGCCCAGAGGTAGTCGTCGCTGGGGCACGGCCGCACACCGTTCATCCGGGTCCGCAGCTTCGGCAGAAAGTTCTGGACGATGACTTCCTGGACGTGACCGTGGCGAGCCTGCGACGCAGCGATCGCCTCGAGTCCGGCGAGCTGATCGGCACGGGTGTCGCCGATGCCGATGAGGATGCCGGTCGTGAACGGGATGCCGAGCTCTCCGGCCGCTTCGATGGTCTGCAGGCGCCGTGCAGGCACCTTGTCGGCAGCGTTGCGGTGACATTCGAGGTCGTCGGCGATCGACTCGAGCATCATTCCCTGGCTCGGGCTGACCGGCCGGAGCTGGGCGAGTTCGTCGGCGCGCAACGCGCCGCAGTTGGCGTGAGGCAGGAGTCCGGTCTCGTCGAGGACGAGCTGGGCCATCGCCGCCACGTAGTGCACGGTCGAGTCGTAGCCCCGTTCACGCAGCCAGTCGCGGGCGACCTCGTAGCGATCTTCAGGCCGCTCGCCGAGCGTGAACAGCGCCTCGTGGCAGCCCTGCTTCGCTCCCTGTCGGGCGATCGCCAACACCTCGTCGGAGTTGAGGTAGGGCGCCTCGACACGGGCGGGTGGCTGGGCGAACGTGCAGTACCCACACGAGTCGTTGCACAGGAACGTGAGCGGGATGAACACCTTGGGCGAGTAGGTGATGCGCGTCCCCGTCGTGGCGTTGCGGCGGGCCGCCGCCATCGACATCAGGTCGTCGAGCGACTCGTGCAACAGCGGGTGGTCGGTCATGTGGTCTCCCCCAGGTGCGAGCCGGAACGGCTGGCTGTGTCGGCCGGCGAGCCTGGCCGGCTCGCAATCTCGTGTGGTGTGAAGGTCTCTTCGCACTGCCAGCAGACGAACTGCTGATCGAGCGGATGTCCGCACGGGTCGTGGACGAGCACGGTCGGCGCCTCGCCTCCGGCGAGGTACCGGTCGCCCCAGCGCATGAGCGCCACGAGCGCTGGCGACAACGCCATGCCCATCTCGGTGAGCCGGTACTCGTGGCGGGGTGGACGCTCGCAGTAGAGCTGGCGGGTGAACACGCCGTGTTCGACCAGCCGCTTGAGCCGCTCGGTCAACACCGGCTTCGCGATGTCGAGGTGCTGCTGGAAGTCGTTGAAACGACGGGTGCCACGGAAAGCCTCACGCAGGATCAGCATCGTCCACCGATCGCCGAGCACGTCGAGGCTGGCCTGGATCGAGCACCGATCGGGGGCCGGGTTCGCCGCCGCGACCGGCGCTGATTGTGGCTCCGCCATGACGGCATCATAGGTCGGTTCGGATTCCGAACCAAGTTGGTGTCAAATATGAACCGACCGTGGGGTCAGCAACGCCGGCGCTCAGTGCCTAGGGTCGCGATCATGTCGGAGCACGAGCACGACGATCACTCGCACCATCACCGGAGCCACTTCATGGTGCATCGCCACCGCGACGTGTCCGGTGGCGTGGCGCGTGCCGCCGTGTTCGGTATCAGCGATGGCCTCGTGTCGAACGTCGCCCTCATCCTCGGCGTGGCGGCGGCCGAGGCGGAACGGTCGAACGTCCTCGTCGCTGGCACGGCCGGGCTCCTCGCCGGCGCCGCGTCGATGGCGGCTGGCGAGTACGTCTCGATGAAGGCTCAGGCCGAACTCGTCGAACGCGAGCTCCGGATCGAGGAGCGGTCGCTGGCGAGCCAACCCGCGCTCGAAACCGCCGAACTGGCGTCGATCTATCGCAGCCGCGGTCTCGACGCCGACCAAGCGATGGCAGTGGCTGAGTCGGTCATGTCCGACCCGAAGGTGGCGCTCGAGGTCCACGCCCGCGAGGAACTGGGCGTCGACCCCGACGAGGTCGGCAACCCCGTCGGTGCAGCCGCCAGCTCGTTCATCGCGTTCGCGATCGGTGCGCTGCTTCCGCTCCTGCCTTGGTTCTTCGGCGAGGGCGATGCCGCCATCGTCGCATCGGCGGTCATCGGTGCGATCGCCGCACTCGTCGTGGGCGCCACACTCGCCACGTTCACCGGGCGCTCGATGGTCCGAACCGCACTCCGCCAGCTCGGCTGGGCGGTCGTCGCCTGCGGCGTCACCTGGCTGATCGGATCTTGGCTCGGCGCCTCGATCACGTAGCCGGAGCGATCACGTCGTCGACGCTGGCGACGAGTTCCGCTCGCTGATCCAGGCCTCGATGTCGTCGAGCGCGCTCGGATCGGCCAGCGAGTCCTTCGACGCGGCCTGCGATGCGGTGGCACCCAGCAGCATTCGCTTCACCGGCACTTCGAGCTTCTTGCCCGACAGGGTCCGCGGCACGACACGGATCGGGCTGATCTCGTCGGGAACGTGACGAGGCGACAGCTCGGTTCGCAGTGAGGTCCTGATCGAGGCGGTCAGATCATCGTCGAGTTGCTGCCCCGATGCGAGCGCCACGAGGAGGATCAGCGTCCCCGGTCCGCCCTCGTCGTCCTCGAGGTGCACGACGAGGCTGTCGGCGACCTCGGCCAGGCTCTCGACGACCGTGTAGAAGTCGCTCGTGCCGAGCCGGACACCGCCGCGGTTGAGCGTGGCGTCCGATCGACCCGTGATGATGCACGAGCCGTCGTCGGTGAAGGTGATCCAGTCGCCGTGGGTCCACACCCCGGGCACTCCGTCGAAGTAGGCCGACCGATAGGCCGGGCCAATCGGCTGCCCGGGTTCGGGATCGTCGTTCCAGAACGACACCGGCATCGACGGCATGGGCGAAGCGATCACGAGCTCGCCCAACTCGCCGGGGTCACACACCGTGCCGTCGGGGCCGACGGCACGGACATCGCAGCCGAGCATGCGGGCCGAGATCTCGCCGCGCCAGACCGGAACCGCCGGCGCAGCTCCGACGAACGCGGTGCACACGTCGGTCCCACCGCTCATCGAGCCGACCTGGACATCGGTGCCCAGTTGCTCAGCGAGCCAGTCGAAGCCCTCGGGCGGGAGCGGCGCCCCGGTCGACCCGATGTGTCGGACCGAGGAGAGGTCGTGGACCGACGCCGGTTGGAGACCCGCCTTGCGACATGCCATGGCGAACGGTGCGCTCACGCCGAACACGTCGACCCGCTCGTCGGCAGCGAGCGCCCACAGAGTGCCGAGGTCGGGTGAACCGGGATCGCCGTCGAACAACACGGCGGTCGCACCGACGAGCGTCGCCGACGCCAGGAAGTTCCACATCATCCAGCCGGTCGTGGTGAACCAGCAGAACCGCTCCCCCGGCCGAAGGTCGTAGTGGAGCGCGAGGGCCTTCCAGTGCTCGAGGGTGATGCCGCCGTGGCCGTGCACGATCGGCTTCGGGAGTCCCGTCGTCCCCGACGAGAAGAGGACGTAGAGAGGGTGGTCGAAGGGCACGGGCTCGAAGGCGAGCTCCGCATCGGCAGCCGTGCCGAGGAGGTCGTGCCACCACTCACCCACCACGTCGCCCGACGAACCTCCGAACGGTTCGGCGAGGTCAGGGTCGAGATACGGCAGCGTGATGACCGACCGGAGCGACGGGAGGGCATCGACGATCTCGGCGACGTGACCTGATCGGTCGATCGAGCGGCTGCCGTAGCGGTACCCGTCGACGGTGAGCAACACCGACGGCTCGATCTGCGTCCAGCGGTCGGTCACCGCTCGGACTCCGAATTCGGGAGCGCACGACGACCAGATCGCACCGATACTCGCGACGGCGAGGAACGCCACCGTCGTCTCGGGGATCGTCGGCATGAAGGCCACGACACGGTCGCCGCGACGCACGCCCCGAGCGACGAGGCCGGCTCGGCACCGGGCGACTTGGCTGGCCAGCTCCGCCCAGGTCACCTCGATCCGGTCGCGCGACTGACTCACACCGATCAGTGCGCGGGTGCCGGCGAGCTCCGGCGCAGCGGCCAGGGCCGCCTCGGCATGATTGAGCGTGCCACCCGGAAACCAACGAGCACCGGGCAGCGTCGCATCGGCCAGCGCGGTCGACGGCTGGACATGCCAGTGGATGCCGGCGTGACGGGCGAGCGACGACCAGAAGGCGTCGGCGTCGTCGAGCGACCATCGGAGCAGGGCGTCGTAGTCGTCGCAGCGCGGACCACCATGCCCGGCGACGTCGGCGGCGAATTCAGCGAGGCGGGTGCGGCTCCATGCGTCGGGTTCCGGCCGCCAGATCGGGACTCGTGGGGGTTTCGAGACATCGGCCATCAGGACGAGATGATGACAGACTCGGTCCATGACCGGACGCCCACGCCCTGCGCTCGACGATCTCCCCGCATACAAGCCCGGGCGTTCCATCGAGGAAGCGCTCGCCGAACACGGGATCACGAGCGCCGTCAAGCTCGCATCGAACGAGTTGCCGTTCGGGCCGTTGCCCTCGGTTGCCGGCGCGATCAGCTCGGGGATCGAGCGGCTCCATCTGTACGCCGATACGCGCGCCACATCGCTGCGCTCCGCGATCGCCGAACATCATGGCGTCGACGAGGCCCACGTCACCGTGTCGAACGGTTCGGTCACCCTGCTCCAGCGGCTTGCGCTGTCGTATGTCGACGCCGGTGAACAGATCGCGATGTGCTGGCCGTCGTTCGAGGCATACCCGATGTTCGCAGCACTGGTCGGAGCCGAGCAGGTGCGAGTGCCGCTCGTCGACGAACACTTCGATCTCGAGTCGCTCGCCGACGCCATCACCGACCGGACCAAGCTCGTGATGATCACCAACCCGAACAACCCGACCGGCACCACGGTGCCCACGTCGGCGATCGCGGAGTTCTGTCGGCGCGTGCCGACGAGCTGTCTCGTCGTGCTCGACGAGGCATATGCGGAGTTCGTCACCGACCCCGAGGTGACCGCCCCCACTCCGCTGCTCGAGGAATTCGATCACCTCGTCGTCACCCGCACGTTTTCGAAGGCCCACGGCCTCGCCGGCCTGCGCGCCGGTTATGCGCTTGGGCACCCCGATGTCATCGGCATGCTCGACCGCACCCAGGTGCCGTTCGCCGTCAACGAACTCGCGCAGCGCGCCGCAGTGGCGAGCCTCGGTGCGATCGACGAGATGCAGGCCCGCGTCGACACCGTGGTGTCGGAGCGAACTCGCGTGGCTGCAGCGCTGGCCGAGCGGGGATGGCAGCTTCCTGATGCCCAGGCCAACTTCATCTGGCTTCCTGTCGGTGTGCGCTCGGCCGAGCTCGGCGCCCACCTCGAATCGACCGGGGTGATCACCCGCGTGTTCACCGGCGTCGGCATCCGCATCACCATCGGCGACACAGCGATGAACGATCGCCTGCTGGCGGCCCTCGACGGCGTCGACCCGGCCAGCTGACCAGCTGAAGAGCTTCCCGCCGAGCGCCAGCGTCAGGCGACGACGCGCTTGCGGCCACTGCGGCTGCCCAGACGACTGAGCGAATCGACGGTCTCGGACTCGGGAAGCTCATTCGTTCGGAGCAGCCGGTAGTGGTCAGACGTCGATCGGAGCACGGGCACGGCGAGATCGAAGTAGCCGATGGCCTCGTCGTGGCGACCGAGCCGCTCGGCCACCACTCCCTTGACCAGCCAGCACCAGCCGCGCAATCGGGGCGCCGCGAGCTCGACGAGCCCCTCGCCAAAGTCGAACGTCTCGAGGTGCCCGAGGTCGTCGTCGAGAAGGGCGAATTCGGCGCGGCACGTCGGTGCCACCGCGCGGCGCCCGCGATGCGGACAGTACCGTGCGCCGTCAGCGCTGTCAGTCGAGAATGCCAGATGATTCGGACGCTGAGAGCGTGGCCACCGCGACCGGCTGATGTCGACGACTATCCGCTGACGTCGACGACGATGCGGCCGCGAACCTGTCCGGCGAGGATCGCCTCGCCGAGCGCCGGCAGCTCGCCGAGGCCGACCGTGTCGACCATCGCATCGAGCCGATCGAAGGGCAGATCGGTGGCCAGCCGCTCCCAAGCGGCGAGACGCCGTTCGTATGGCGCCATCACCGAGTCGATACCCAGCAAGTTGACCCCGCGCAGGAGGAACGGGATGACGGTGGTCTCGAGCCGGTTGCCCCCGGCCAGTCCCACGGCGGTGACCGAGGCGCCATAGCGCATCTGGCCGAGGAGACGACCGAGCATCGCTCCACCGACGGCGTCGATGCAGCCCGCCCAGCGCTCGGACTCGAGCGGGCGCTTCGTCGGCTCGTTCAACTCGTCGCGGGCGACGATCGTGTCGGCACCGAGTGCCGTCAGGTAGTCGGCTTGCTCGGGCCGACCGGTGACCGCAGCGACCTGGTAGCCGAGGTGGTCGAGGATCGCAATGGCCGTCGACCCGACGCCGCCCGCAGCACCGGTGACCAACACCTCGCCGTCGTCGGGCACGAGGCCGTGGGCTTCGAGCGCGTCGACTGCGAGCATCGAGGTGTACCCGGCCGTACCGATCGCCATCGCCTGCTGCGTGGTGATGGCATCGGGGAGCGGTACGAGCATCCCCGCCTCCACGCAGGCGCGAGTGGCGTAGCCGCCCCAACGAACCTCGCCGACTCGCCAGCCGTTGAGGACGACCCGATCCCCCGGGGCGTAGCGGTCGCTGTCGCTCGACTCGACGACACCGGCGAAGTCGACGCCCGGGATGTGGGGGTAGTTCCGAACGAGGCCGCCGTTGCCGGTGAGGCACAGGCCGTCTTTGTAGTTGAGCGTCGAGTACTCGACGGCGACGGTCACGTCGCCGTCGGGGAGCTGCGCATCGTCGAGTTCTGTCACCGCGTGGGTGATGTTGCCGTCGTCGTCTCGGTCGACCAGGAGTCCGGTGAAGCTCATCGCCCGATCCTGACAGAGCGGGCCGCCGCACACACAGGCGGCGCGCTCAGATTCGGCGGATGTCGGGGTTGAACGCCCGCGGGCCCCGGCGCGGTGCCTGGATCTTGGCCGCGAACAGCAACCGGATGATCCGCTGCCGGTGGCCCCGCCAGGGTTCGAGGTGCTCGCACATCACCTCGTCGCCGCCCTCGTCGGGCGGCAGGCGCGTCGCATCGCCGGTGAACGCGTAGTTCACCATCGTCGGCTGTCCGTAGTCCCCCAGGACGATCACGTCGGGGTGGCCGTGCGACGACACCATCGTGGCGGTCGCGGTCCATGCGCCGAGGCCGGGCAGCGCCGTGAGTCGCTGGAACGCATCGTCGACGTCCATCGTCGCCGCCTCCTCGAGACGGTTCGCGCGACGGGCGGCGAGCAGGATCGCATCGGCTCGACGGCGATCGACGTTGACCTGGTGGAGCTCCCGATAGGTCAGCCCGGCGATTCTGTCGGGCGTGGGCGCGAGGAACAGGTCAGCGGGGCCAGGGGCCGGCTCACCCCAGGTGCGGCACATCCGGTTCCAGCTGCGGGCTGCCTCCTCGGTCGTCACCCTCTGGCCGAGCAGCACGAGCACCAGCTCCTGCCAGATCACCCCGAGTGCGGCGAGCCGAAGACCCGAGTGGTCACGCCACCAACGCTCGACGTTCGGATGCACCGTCGGGTCGAATCCGGTGAGATCGTCACTCGTCCCAGCCCACCGGTCGGCGCGATCGATCAACCAGGGAGCACCGCTCCCCCACGCCTCGGCCTCGACGTCGCCCGACGAGTTCCAGGTGAGCTGCATGGTGCCCGGACCATCGGGAGTGAGCACCGCCTTGGCGAAGGCACCCGGAGCCGACCGGTGTGTCGGATCGACGCCGTAGATGCCGATCTGTTGGAGCGTGTTCGGCAGGTCGATGCCGGGCGCCTTCAGCGAACGGTGATGCGCTGACGCCGGCACGCTCGAGACGTTCGGTCAGAGTCGGAGCTGCTGGCGCCAGTCGGCGGCATAGGCCGCCTCGGCCTGGGCGGGCGTCGAGAGCAACGAGTCGGGGTCGACGGCGTCGACGACCTCGCGGGCCTCGGCATAGTGATGGCCGACATGGCGCAGCCCCTCGAAGCGGGAGCGTCGGGCATCGACGAGTTCGGCGTCGGCCGAGTCGTCGTAGAAACCCCACACCGTGAAGGCCACGTGGAGATCGTGCACCACGGGAGCTCGCGAGAACATCGAGGCACGGCGCGTGGCGATACCGACGCAGCCGCGGATGACGTCGTCGACGTTCTCGCCATCGTCCAGGTGCAGGCGGTCACGGAGCTTGTTGGCGATGGTGAGTGCGAACCCCTGGTCAGGCCCCTGCGCACCAAGCCGATCGCCGGTGGGCTGGAACCCATCGACCGAACCGGGGCGATCGGGCGTCCACGAGTCCGGGACGTGGTCGGGCGACGTGTAGTACCGGGCGGCCTCGGTCGCGCCGACGGGACTGAACTTGGGAGCTGCCATCAGGGCACAGTCAACCCGCGACGAGGCGGTTTCAGCAAGCGCGGGCGCCGGGGTTGTTCAGAGGCAGAGTTCGAGGCTGCGCTGGTAGGCGAGGAGCGCAGCTTCGCCCTCTTCATTGCGAGCCGAATCACTCGAGTTCAAGTCGTCCGCGATGGCACGCAGGTCGGAGTCGGTGTACCGATCGAGCGCGGTGAGGAGGCACTCCTCGTCGAGGTCGGGGTTGTTCAAGGACTCGGCCTTGATGATGTCTTCGGCGACCTGCTTGGGACCGGGGTCGGACGTGCAGGCGCTGAACAGCAGCACGGCGCCGATCGCCGCAGCGATCGCCTTGACCCGACGCGAACGGGCGCCCGACGGCACAGGTGCGTCGGGCCGGCTGATCGGGGTGTTGACGGTGGCGGTCACGGTCAGAGAAGGCTAACGGCCCACTGCAACAATGAGGCCATGCCGCTCGACCCCGAAGCCCGCTTCCTCCTCGATCTCGTCGTTGCCGCTGGAGCACCGCCGTTCGAGGAATCGACGCCCGTCGAGGCTCGGGCGACACGGGCGGCGTTGGCGCCTCCTGTCCTCGAACCGTGCTTCGAGGCGCGCGACCTCGACCTCGGTGGCGTGCCGGGTCGCTTCTATCTCCCCGCCGACCCCAACAGTTCCACCGAATCGCTCGGGCTGCTCGTCTACTTCCACGGTGGCGGGTGGGTCGTGGGCGACCTCGAGAGCCACGACAACGTCTGCCATGCGCTCTGCCGCCGATCGGGTCACGCCGTGCTGGCCGTCGACTACCGGCTCGCTCCCGAGCATCCCTTCCCCGCCGGGCTCGACGACTGCATGGCAGCGGTCGCCTGGGCGCGCGAGCACGCTGGCGAACTCGGCGTCGACCCCGACCGCATCGCTGTCGGCGGTGACTCCGCCGGGGCGAACCTTGCCGCCGTCGTCGCGAACGAGACCACGGTGCCGCTCCGGTTACAGCTGCTCGTCTACCCCGTTGCCGATGCTCGACGTGGCTGGCCGTCGTACACCGAGAACGCCGAGGGCTACTTCCTCACCACCGCCGCCATGGCCTGGTTCACCGACCACTACCTCGCAGGGGCCGACGGCAGCCCCGACGACCCGCGGGTGTCGCCGCTGCTCGCCAGCCTCGACTCGATCGGCTCCGGCCCACCGGCGTATGTCATCACGGCCGGCTTCGACCCGCTCCGCGACGAGGGCGTCGCCTACGTCGAACGGCTGCTCGAGGCCGGTGTGCGCTCCGCCCACGTGCACTACCCGAACCAGATCCACGCGTTCTTCTCGATGTCGCACCTACTCACCGACGCCCGCACCGCACTCGCGGGCGCCGCCGGCGCCATCACTGACGCCTTCACGCCGCCGCCCGCAGACGACACCTGATGACGCCCGACTCGCTCCGGTGAGATCTGGCCCCGGACGGGGCTGTCACCTCTCATCGGAAGGTCGAGAACCACGCTTGCGATGAGATCTGACCTCAGACGGGGCTGTCACCTCTCATCGGAAGGGTTGGCGAGGGTGCAGGCTCGCGTGAAGACGGCGTCGAGCATGTCTTCGGTCAGGCGACCGGTGAAGGTGTTCTGCTGGCTGACGTGATAGCTGCACAGCAGGGTGAGGTCGGAGCGACCGAAGGCGGCGAGCGGCACCTCGACGCCGTGGCCGAACTTGGGTTTCGGTCGCACACCGAAGTATCGACACGCGGCGTCATAGCCGAAGGTGCCGAGGCACAAGATCACCCTGGCCCGGTCGAGCAGCGCGAGTTCGCGCTCGAGGAATGACGAACAGGCGTCACGCTCGCCGACGGTCGGCTTGTTGGCGGGCGGCGCACACTTGACCGCCGAGGTGATCCAGACGTCGTCGAGTTCGAGGCCGTCATCGGCCGATACCGAGTGCGGCTGGTTCGCGAGCCCGATCCGGTGCAGCGCTGCGGTCAGCCAGTCGCCCGAGCGATCGCCGGTGAACATCCGACCCGTCCGATTCGCCCCGTGTGCGGCCGGCGCGAGCCCGAGCACCACGATCCGAGCGGCGGGGTCTCCGAAGCCGCTCACGGCCTTGCCCCAGTAAGTGTCGCCCCGGAACGCCGCTCGCTTCTCGACGGCTACTTGCTCGCGCCACTCGACGAGTCGAGGGCAGGTTCGACACTCCACGATCTCACGGGTCAGGCGGTCGAGCGAATCCACGATCGCCACGTTATGGACCGGCTCGCCGTCACGTTATGGTCAATGCTGATCATGACCGCGAAGCGCCCCGCACGATCCACCGGCACGGCAGCGAAGCGAGCCGCCAAGAAGGCCAATACGCCCGCTCCGAAGCCGACCACCGTCCTGCTCGTCCGCCACGGCCAGACACCCACCACCGGCAAGATCCTGCCAGGCCGCGCCAAGGGGCTGCACCTCGCCGACGAGGGCATTCGCCAGGCCGAGATCACCGCAGCCCGCATCGCCGAGCTCGGGAACGTGGCCGCCGTCTACTCCTCACCCCTCGAACGAGCCAAGGAGACCGCTGCGCCGATCTCCAAGGCGCTGGGTCTGAAGACCGTGACCGACCGGGGCCTCTTCGAGTGCGATTTCGGCGAGTGGACTGGCAAAGAACTGAAGAAGCTCATGAAGCTGCCCGAGTGGCAGACCGTGCAGCGGGCGCCGTCGACGTTCCGGTTCCCGGGTGGCGAGAGCTTCACCGAGATGCAGACCCGCATGGTCAGCGCCCTCGATCGCCTGCGTCAGCAGCATCCGGGCCAGACGATCGTCTGTGTCTCCCATGCCGACACGATCAAGGCGGCGGTGGCCCACGCACTCGGCACCCACATCGACCTCTTCCAGCGCATCGTCATCAGCCCGGCGTCGGTGAGTGCACTCACCTGGCACGCAGGTGGGCCGGTCGTCCTGGCCGTCAACCAGACCGGACGATCGCTCACCGAGCTTCGTCCGCAGTGATCGGCCGGCTGGAACCATGAGTGTGTTTCACGAGTTCGACGACGTCGACACCTTCACCGTCGGCACGGTGGGTCGACCCGGTGCGCGAACCTTCTACCTCCAGGTCCGCGCTGGCGGCGATCGACTCTCGGTCAAGTGCGAGAAGCAGCAGGCCGCAGCGATCGCTCAGTATCTGCAGAAGGTGCTCGCCGATCTTCCCCCGCCCGAAGACCGACCCATCGCCGGGGCGATGGAGATGGCGGCGCCCGAACAGGTCGTGTTCACCCTCGGTCCGATCGGGCTCGGCTTCGACCGCGCCACCGATCGAGTCCTCGTCCAGCTCGAGGAGCTCGGCGATGTCGATGAAGAAGGCGAGCCGCTCGACGACGATCGTGGCCACGTTCGGGTCTACCTCACCCGATCGCAGGCGGCGGCGTTCGTCGGGCACGCCTCGAACGTGATCGAGTCAGGGCGTCCCGACTGCGTCTGGTGCGGGAAGCCGATGGACCCCGACGGGCACTTCTGCCCCCGGATGAACTGACGTGGACCACGCCGCCGACGAGTACGAGCCCGACGGCGACGACTCGGCCGACGACGACGCCGACGACGAGCCCGGCGTCGAACTCCACCTCGATGCCGTCGACGACCCGGTCGCCCACCTCCTTCGCGGCGAGGTGTCGATCGAGGGCCGGATGCCCAACAGCTCGAACGCGACGATGCTGGCCCACGTCACACACGAGGGCGCCACCCACGCGGCGATCTACAAGCCGCTCCGCGGCGAACGACCGCTGTGGGACTTCGAGCCGGGGCTCCACCGACGCGAGGTGGCGATGTATCGGCTGAGTGAGTCACTCGGCCTCGGCGTGATCCCGCCGACCGTGTTGCGCGACGGCCCGCTCGGTGAAGGCTCGTTCCAGTGGTTCGTCGCCGCCGACCACCGCCACCACTACTTCACGATCCTCGAGGAGTTCCCCGACACCCACGAGCAGCTCCGTGACATGGCGGCGCTCGACGTGCTCGCCAACAACACCGACCGCAAGAGCGGCCACGTGCTCGTGATCCCGGACGACGGCGGGGCCGGCGACGAGGCCGCAAGTTCCACGATCTGGGGGATCGACAACGGACTGTGCTTCTCGGCCGAGTTCAAACTCCGCACGGTCATCTGGGACTTCGCCGACGAGGCACTGCCCGATCACGTCCTCGAGGGCGCCAACCGCCTGCTCAGTGCCGTTCCACTCGACGTCGCAGCACTGCTGTCCGACGACGAGGTCGAGGCGATCCGGAGGCGGGCGGCGTGGATGGTGAAGGAACGCAGATTCCCCGATGACCCGACCGGACGCCGCTGGCCGTGGCCGCTGGTCTGAGCAGGCATCCGCCATGAGTCGCTCGAGTCACACTGATCATGAGCGCATCATCCGGGTCACCGTCGACGAGCGCTCGCACCCCGGGTTGGCCGATCTCGTCGCTGACCGGATGTGGAGCTGGGGTGTGCGTGGCGTCGAGGAGCGAACCCTCGACGATGGGCACCAACAGCTGTCGACCTCCGTGGGGAACCACGGCGACTCGATCGCGCGAGCGCTCTCCACACTCGACCCGAGCTGGAACTGGTCGGTCGATGATGTCGACGCCACCCAGGCCGACGACTGGAAGCGATTCGCCCAACCGATTCGATGCCGCGACGACATCGTGATCGTCCCCGCCTGGCTCGACGACGTGACCGACAACGAAGGTCTCACGATCCGGATCGAACCCGGTGCCAGCTTCGGCCTCGGCGACCATCCGACCACCCGCAGCTCCGTGCGCGCACTCGCCGACGAACTCGATGCACGAGCCGACGCAGGCGCGCCGACCGAATCCGTGCTCGACGTCGGCTGCGGTTCGGGTGTGCTCGCGATTCTCGCCGCCATCGCCGGAGTCCCGGTCGTACGCGCGATCGACGTCGCTGGCGCAGCGGTGACCGCCACCGGCGACAACGCCGAACGAAACGGCGTCGGTGGACGCATTGCGGTCGACGACACCGAGGCCGGGGAGCTTCCGCAGCCCACTGGCGGCTACGACGTGATCGTTGCGAACATCCTCGCCCCGGTGCTGCTCTCGATGGCCGCCGACCTGCGTCGCCTTCTCGCCGACGACGGCACGCTCATCATCTCCGGGATCCTCAGCGAGGGTCACGGACACGGTCATGCCCATGTGCTGCGGGCGCTCGCGCCGCTCCGGCCCGACTCGACCATCGACGACGACGGGTGGGCCACGGTGACGCTCAGACCCACGGCGTCGAACGCTTCGCCGTGAACACCGACGACTCATCGATCGACGAGTCACCGATCGACGACCTCCTCGTCGAACCCGACGACGACCTCGACGCACTCGTTCACTCCGCTGACCTCGACGGCCTCGTCCGCATGATCGACGATCGCTGCTCGATCCGCGACTGGCCGGGCCTGCTCCGCGTGCGCGACCGCTCCCGGCGAGCGGTCGAGACCGGCCGCCAGTTGTGGCCAGCTGCGACCTTGGCCGAGTACCGGCTCGCCCTGCTCGCTCCCCCACGATTCGTCGGCGCCGTGCTCGATGAGTCCGACGGATTATCTGGCCGGTTCACGATCGGGCCGCTCACCGAGGTGGCGGCGCAGCACCACACCTGGGCCGAGCTGGCACCCCACCTCGACCGCGGCCCCCGAGCCACCTTCGTCGCCCACGAACGACTTCTCCGCGGCGAGGCGCTCCCCAGCGACATCGCCGATGACCTCCCGCCCGTGCTCGATCTTCCGTTCATGTTCCAGCGGTGGGAACCCGACTACCCGGTCGCGGTGTACAGCGACATCGGCGGCGAGTTCGATCGTCCATCGCTGCCCGACGCGTGGGAGCCGGTGCCCATCGGCACGAGCGACGACGTCGAGATGCTCGACGATGACGACGTCGAGCTCGCCGTCGGCCAACTGGTCGAGCCGTGGACCGCGTCGTCGAACGGTCGGGTCGAGGTCGTGTGCGTCGACGGCGACGCTGCGGATGCGATCGCTGCCCTCGGCGTGCGATCAGCTCGCTGGTGCCCGCTGAGCTCCGATGAGGCGCTCGCCTGGGTCGCCTGGGCCGGGTCGAGCGGCGGCGCCCACGGCCGCCGGCGCGGTGCCGCCACCGGCCGCTTCGGCGTCTGGTGGCTCCTCGCCGCGCTCGGCCAGTTCAGCGAGTTCGCGCCGAACACCGACGAGCTCGGCGAGCTGGTCGCGCACCTGCGCTGGTGGCGCTGGGACGCCCTCGAACCCGAGGTCGGATGGCAGCTCCAACTCGCCATCGCCGACCCCGACGACGGCACCGCCTGGGCGATCGTCGCCCGGGACGAGGCCTGACGCTCGAGCCCGTCACGCTCGGATCGGGGTGGTTCGGGCCAGAGCGACACCGCTCGTGGTGGCCCAGCGCAAGATGGCCGGTCCTGCGTGGCTTCCTGATCAGAGATGACAGCCCCGTCCGAAGACAGATCTCATCGAAGCCGGCCCGCTCGCAATCGGCACGAGGCACTCGGTTCGGCCCACTCGGAACTGTGCATCGAGGGGTTCGGTGGGACTCCGCCCAGACGCGACGGAGCCGGCCCCGCCCTCGTGGCGGGACCGGCTCCGAATGCAAATCAGAATCGGATCAGCCGCGGGCGGCCAACGCCTCCAGCAACTGCGGGAGGACCTTGTGGACGTCGCCGACGATGCCGAGATCGGCAACACCGAAGATCGGGGCCTCGGCGTCCTTGTTGATCGCGATGATGTTCTTCGAGCCCTTCATGCCCACCATGTGCTGAGTGGCGCCCGAGATGCCAGCGGCGATGTACACCGTCGGCTTCACGACCTTGCCGGTCTGACCGACCTGGTAGCTGTAGGGCACCCAACCAGCGTCGACGATCGCACGTGACGCACCCGGCGCGCCCTTGAGCGCCCTCGACAGCTGCTCGACCATGTCGAACTTGTCGCTCTCGCCGAGGCCACGGCCACCGGCCACGACCACGTCGGCTTCGTCGAGCTTCGGGCCCGAGGTCTCCTCGACGTGCACGGCGGTGACGGTGGCGCCACCGGTCGAGCCCAGATCGGGGACCGGAGCGGCAGCGACCTCGCCAGCGGCGCCGGCGCCGGCCTCGACCTCGAAGCTCTTCGGACGGAACGCAGCCAGGAACGGCTTCTCACCGGTGAAGGTCGAGGTCACGAGCTTGGTGCCACCGAAGATCGGCGTGGTGACGTTGACCGAGTCGCCGTCGACCGAGATGTCGGTCGAGTTGGTGAGCACGGTGCGGTCGAGCTTGACCGACAGGCGGCTCATGACGTCGCGACCTTCATAGTTCTGGGGGAACATGATGAGGTCGGGCGAGTCGCCGCCGTCGATGACAGCCTTCATCGCGCCAGCCACGGCCGCGCCCGGGAGAGCACCGCCGAGGTCGCCGGTCTCGTAGACCTTGGCAGCGCCGTGGTCACCGAAGGCTGCAGCGGCGTCGCCCGCGGCGCCGGCGCAGAACGCCGTGACCGTGCCGAGGCTGCGAGCCTTGGTGAGGAGTTCGAGGGTGGCCGAGCTGGCTGCCCCGTCGGTCGTCTGTGCGAAGACCCAGATGTTCATGTGATTGCTCCTTCTCGCTTCGCCTGACTCAGATGACCTTGAGGTTGTCGAGGAACTCGACGATCTTCTCGAAGGCCTCGCCCTCGTCTTCGATCACCTCGCCGGCCTCGCGGGCCGGGGCGTCGTCGACGGACGTGATCTGCTGTGCCCAGCTGACCGACTCGATGCCGAGGTCGGCGGCCGTTGCGTTCTCGACCGGCTTCGACTTGGCGGCCATGATGCCCTTGAAGCTCGGGTAGCGGGGCTCGACGACGCCAGCGGTGACGCTGACCAGCGCGGGCAGCGGGCAGGTGACCTCGTCGTAGCCGGCCTCGGTCTGACGGTCGACCTTCAGGGCGCCGTCTTCGACCTTGACAGTCTTGGCGAAGGTGACCGACGGGAGGCCCAGGACCTCGGCCATCTGCTCGGGCACGGTGCCGGTGTAGCCGTCGGACGACTCGGTGCCAGCGAGGATCAGGTCGTAGTCGCCAGCCTTGCCGACGGCGCCGGCCAGCACCTTGGCGGTGGTGAGCGAGTCGGCGCCGGCGAGCGACGGGTCGCTCACGAGCACGGCCTTGGCAGCGCCCATCGCAAGGGCGGTGCGCAGGCCCGACACCTCATCGTTCGGCGCCATGGAGACGAGGGTGACCTCGCCGCCACCGGCAGCGTCGACGAGCTGCAGTGCCATCTCGACGCCGTAGCTGTCGGACTCATCGAGGATGAGCTTGCCGTCGCGCTTCAGCGTGTTGGTCGAAGGATCCAGCTCGCCCGGGAGTGCCGGGTCGGGGATCTGTTTCACACAGACGATCACGTTCATACGGCGAGCTAAGTTACCGGCCGGTCACCTCAAGCTCCCAATCCTGTGACCAAATGGCCACGAGCCGTGTGACACAGATCCCGGTGTTCGGGCAGCCGGCTTCGAGAGCAGGGGCCCACCCGGCGGGCAGCGGAGACACGGCCCGACTCATCGGCGGGGGTACCGTTGCCCACTTGCGGATCCTGCTCATCGTCAACTCCTTTGCGTCGTCGGTGACCGCGCGCAACACCGTGATGGTGCACCGACGTCTGAGCGACGGGCGACGCTCGGCCACTTCGTCGAGGATCGTTCGACGTCACGAGGTCGAGGTGGTCGAGACCAACCGACGCGGTCACGCCACTCGATTCGCTCACGACGCTGCCCGCCGGGGATTCGACGTAGCGATCGGATACGGGGGCGATGGCACGCTCAACGAGGTCGCGACCGGCATCGCTGGCACCGACACCGCACTCGGCGTCCTGCCAGGCGGCTCGACGAATGTGTTCGCTCGCACGCTCGGGATGCCCAACGACCCGATCAAGGCGGTCGAACACCTCGTGATCGGTATCGAGAACGAGGCGATCGAACCGATCGGGCTCGGCCTGGTCAACGGGCGGTACTTCTGCTTTCACACCGGCATCGGGTTCGACGCTGCGGTGGTGCAACAGGTCGAGCAGCGCGGGTCACTCAAACGCTGGCTCGGCCACCCGCTGTTCATTCAGGCGGGACTCAGCACCTGGCTCACCGGATACGACCGGCGCAACCCCCACTTCCGACTCCTCGACGGTGAGGCGAACACCGTCGTCGATGGCGGCTACTTCACGATCGTGCTCAACACGAACCCGTACACATACCTCGGCAATCGCCCGCTCGACCTCTCACCCGACGCCGGGCTCGACCGCGGCCTCGTGGCGATCACGTTCACGTCGATGACCGCTCGGGCGATCCTCACGTCGCTCGCGGGGGCGCTACGCGGCGGCGGGGTGAGCAGCGCACCCCATCTCGATGTACGCGCCGACGTCGACCATCTCGTGGTCGAACACGACGAGCCGTTTCCATATCAACTCGACGGCGACGCGCTGGGTGAGACCACTCGGCTCGAGTTCCGCCACGCCGCCGACGCCGTCAAGCTGGTCGTGCCCAGCGAGGCGTAGGCACCCGCCGATCGGTCCGCCCGAGCGCGTTGAGCGCCACGTCGGGCACGTCGGTGCACGCCCCGTCGACGCCTCGGCTCGCCAAGCCGGCGAGGTCACTCGGCTCGTTGGCGGTCCAGACGTTGACGGCGAGCCCCGCAGCGTGGGCTCGCTCGACCACCTCAGCCGTGGCCCATCCGTACCAGGGGTGAATGGCGGCGTGACCTGCCGACACGGCCGCAGGGATCGCCGAGTCGGTGACGGCCTCCATCAACGCAGCGGTCGAGAACTCCGGGGCGACGTCGCGACACACATCGATCGTGACCGACGAGAACGATGAGATGAGGAATCGGTCGACCCAGCCAGGTCCGCGCCGACGCATCGCCTCGATCACCAATGGAACCGAATCAGCGGCGTAGGCCTCGGCGTCGGCAGCATCGTTCTTGATCTCGACGTTGACGAGCAGGCGCTCGCCGCACGCGTCGAGGACGTCGTCGAACGAGGGCATCGCTGACACTGCGCCCGCATCGTCGGGGAGCCGATCGTGGTATACGACCAAGCGCGACTCCCCCGACTCGTCGACCCAGTGCCGAACGTCGAGTTCGACGCCGTCGGCCCCCATCCGATCGGCCAACTCGAAGGCCTCAGGCGTGTTCTCTGGCGCCGCAGTCGACGCCCCTCGATGACCGATCACGAGCACGGCCGAAGTCTCGCAGGTCGAGGCCGGACCGAGGGCGACGCGCTCTCCTCAGCGCCGACTCGGCCGCAGCTGATGAGCCAGTGGCCGGCGACGGCGGCCCGAGACGGAACAGACCCCGCCGGTCGATCGTCAGGACGGGCACGTGTCCAATGTATGGGACACGCCATCCAGAAGGGCGAACGACCGCGCGACTGGCGCGACCCTCACCGAACGGCACTCCTCTTGACGTAGCGGACGTCACAGGCCTGCCCCTTGCATGGTGCAACCATCACGCCTACCTTGCGGTCCGCACCGCTGGCTGGGAGTCCATGGTGCACCGCCAACTGGCCGATCGGCTGGAGCGGAATCAACACACGACACGACGTCCGGTGCTGCACCGGACGCGAGGGGGAAGCCGACGTGACCACACTGGTGACCAGCATCATGCTGGGAGAAGCGCCGAGCGATTGGCGAGCCAACGCGCTCTGCCGTGACACCGACCCATCGCTGTTCTTCCCGGTCGGGACCACCGGTCTCGCCCTCGACCAGATCGATCACGCCAAGCAGACCTGCGCCGAGTGCACGGTCAGCCAGGACTGCCTCGACTTCGCCCTCGACACCAATCAGGACTCCGGTGTGTGGGGCGGGCTCACCGAGGAGGAACGGCGGGTCATCCGCCGCAAGCGGGTTGCCGCCGAACGCGCCGCCCGCCGCGCCACCGTCGGCTGACGCCGACCGACACCGCCCCGCCCGGCGGGTACGTCAGTCTTCGGCGGTTCGGACGCTGAGCTCGACGACCGTGCCGCGGACCGGGCCGTTGGCGATACCGACCTCGTCGAGGTCCTCACGGGTCGCGGGGCGCATCGTGATCGAACCGTTCAGCTCGGTCGTGACCAACGTTCGCACGATCGAGAGCCCGAGACCGGGCGCCGAGTCGAGGTCGAAGTCGCTGCTCAATCCGCGACCGTTGTCGATCACTCGCAGATCGAGTCGGTCGCCCTCGTGAGAGAGCACCACGGTCGCATCACCGCCTGCCGACCCCTCGGGGAACCCGTGGTCGACCGCGTTCTGGAGAAGTTCGGTGAGGACGACCGAGAGCGGCGTCGCCGCCTGAGCGGGCACGCGCCCTCCCGATCCGGTGACGGTGAACCGGACCGGTCGATCGGGTGACTGCAGGCCCTCCTCGGCGAGGCGCAGCAGCGGACGGACGATCTCGACGAATGCGATGTCGTCACCGGGCTCTCGCGACAGCGCCTCGTGGACGAGTGCGATCGTGCGGATGCGGCGCACCGACTCACCGACCGCCTGCTTGGCCTCGGGGCTCTCGAGTCGCCGCGCCTGGAGGCGCAGCAGCGAGGAGATGGTCTGCAGGTTGTTCTTGACCCGGTGGTGGATCTCGCGGATCGTCGCGTCCTTCGACAGCAGGAGCCGATCGCGCTTGCGGAGTTCGGTCACGTCACGCACGAGGAGCAGGCCGCCCGTGACCGTTGCTGGTGACGCGTCTCCCTCGAGGATCGGGACACACCGGGCGAGCAGGGTGACGTCGCCCCCTTGCTCGAACTCCTCGATCACCGGCTCACGACGCTCGAAGGCCTGGCGGGCAGGGCCGTCGTGGAAGCCGAGCTCGGCCAGACGCATCCCGACCGGGTTCGCCTGGATCCCGACTCGGTGGAGTGCCGAGTTCGCGTTCGGCGACACGTAGGTGACGGCGGCGTCGGCGTCGAGCACCATCAGGCCGTCGCCGACACGAGGCGCAGCGCTGGAGTCGGCCACGCGTCCCGGGAACGGAAAGGTGCCCGTCTCGATCATGGCGATGAAGCGGTCGAAGATGGCCGAGTAGCGCCGCTCGAGCTCACCCGGCAACCGCCCCGCACGCACGATCCACTCCTTGGTCAGCACGGCGATGACCCGACCGTTGCGCCGCACCGGGATTGCGAGGATCCGGACGGCGGTGGCGCCGCTCGCGTCGGTCACCCCGGTGACCCCGGCCAGTTCGACATCGGCCTCGACGCGCTGCCCGGAGTCGAACGCCTCGTCCATCAACGCCTCGCCGTTGGTCGCCCACATCCCGATGTGGTCGCCGGTGTACATCGTCTGGTTGGTGGCGGGGCGCACCTGGTCGACCACCATCCACCGCCCGGACTGGGCGCGGATCTGCAGGAACAGGTCGGCGAAGCACAAGTCGGAGAGGAACGCCCACTCCGCTGACAACCGGTTGAGGTGGTCGATGTCGTCTCGGTCCAGAACCGAGTGTGTGCGGGTGAGATCGGCGAGCGACGTCATCACGGTCGATTCTTACCGATCGCCACGCCCGAGGGCGGCACTCGCGCGGTGTACGTCGAGATCGACGCTCAGTTGCCGCGCAGGGTGGCCGAGATGATCGAGAGACCGGCGAGGTCGTGGATGTCGCCGCTGGTCCACGGCACGCCGATCAGCGGGTCGGCCAATGCCGCCAACTCCGATCGGCGATCGGCCTCGCGGGAGGCCACCATCGAGACGTCGTCGAAGCGCGAGGCGGCCTTGGCCACGACTCGCCGGAACACCGACGGGTCGACATCGAGCGATGCGGCAGCCGCGTCGAAGACTGCGGTCGCGTCGGATCGGGTGTGTTCGAGCAGGGAGGCAGCGGCGTCGGCGGCGGTGCGGTCGGCGAGGTGATCGGGCAGCACGCGATTGGCCACCACCGCTCCGAGGGGGAGCTTGCGCGCGGCGAGTTCGTCGACGAGGAAGCGGGCTTCATGAGCCGGGGCAGCTTCGAGTGTCGTGACGACGATGAACGACGTGCGCGGATCGGCGACGAGCGCCTCGACCTCGCGGGCCCTCCTGACGAAGCCGGCCTCCATCCGTTGGAACAAGATGAAGAAGTCGGCGATGTCCTGGAGGAAGCTCGAACCGAGGATGCGGTCGGCGATCTGTTGAAACGGCCGAGAGGCCGCGCTGAACAGACGGGACCGGTACGGCACCGTGAGCCACTTCAACAGGCGGCTCCCGAAGAAGTCGGCCATCCGGCCCGGGGCGTCGAGGATCGAGAGGGCGTTGCGCGATGGCGGGGTGTCGACGATGACGAGGTCGTAGTCGCCGGTGGCGTGGAGGTCGTGGAGCTGTTCCATCGCCAGGTAGTCGTGGCTGTGCACGAACCGACCCGTCAGATTCTCGTAGAGCGGGTTCGCGAGGACAGCATCGCGGGTCTCCACATCGGGTGCGTGACGGCGGATGAGTTCGTCCCACCCCGCCTTCGTGTCGAGCATGGCGACGTGGAGCTCGCCGCGGGCCTCGACGCCGGCCTCGTTGAGTGCCGAGGGATCAACCGGTTGCGGCGAGTTCGAGATGCCGTCAAGACCGAGCGCGGTCGCCAGCCGCCGGGCGGGGTCGACGGTGACGACGAGCACCTTGCGTTGCTGCCGCTGAACCGCGGCGAGGCCGAGCGCGGCGGCGATCGTGGTCTTCCCGACGCCACCGGACCCCGTGACGAGAATCATCTCCCGGCTCGCCAGGAGCGCGTCGAGCCCCACGGTGCTACTCAACCGCCTGCTCCCTCGTGCTGCTCCACGCCGAGCTCGTCTGCCAGCTGTTCGGAGACCTGGCTGACGACCCGGTGACCGTGGGACCGGGCGAACAGCTCCGACACCGTCAGCATGTCGACGCCCGTACCGTCGAGGTGCTGGCGGAGCCGATCGACGTGACCGGCACCCGACGCGCGTCGCCGTTCGACGAGCGTTGCGGCGTCGATGACATCTCGGGCTCCCGGCCCGGCGAGGTCGACGAGATCATCGACCACCTCGTCGAGACGCTCGAGGACCGGCAGCTCGTTGCGGTTGTAGACCGCGGGGAGCATCCGGTTCGCAACGACTGCAGCGCACGCAGTGTCGGTGTCGGTGGCGAGGCGATCGAGGAGCTCGATGGTTTCGACCACCGGCATCTCCTCGGGTGTCGTGGTGACGACGACCCCGGTGCGATCGGGATCTTCGAGGATGTCCAGCATCCACTGCGTCTGATCGCGCACCAGCCCGACCTTCACCAGGTCGGCGATCACCTTCGGCGCAGCGATCTGGCTCACCACGTGCCCCGACGCCTCGGCGTCGACCACCACGAGGTCGTAGTGACGCTCGCGCACTTCGTAGGCGAGCTTGCCGATCGCGAGGATCTCCTTCACGCCCGGTGCTGCGTCGGCGACGAAGTCGAACGTCGATGCGAGCGGGCCGATCCGAGCCAGGAGCGGGATCCTCACGAAGAGCCGCAGGTACTCGCGCAACGACTCCTCGGTACTCATCGTCATCGCATGGAGACGAGGTGCGACCTCGGTCGGCTCGAACTCGAGTTCACCGACGTCGAAGGCGGTGGCGAGAGCGCCCTTCGCATCCATCTCACACACGAGGGTGCGGCGCCCGGACGCTGCCGCGACTTCGGCCAAGGCCGCAGCGATGGTGGTCTTGCCCACGCCGCCCTTACCGGTGACGAACACCAAGTCGAGGTCGAGCAGCGGGGTGGCCATGGGTGGCTCCGGCTCAGGTGAGTCGGATGGTGAGTCGGGCGTCAGTTGCCGAAGCCGATGCGCCGGGTGTCTTCAGGCGACCCCAGCTCGACGTAGGCGATCTTCGCCGCCGGCACGAACGATTCGTTGCCGCGCTTGTCGGTGATCGACAGCACGTCGGTGGCACCACCGAGCGCCGCTTCGATCCGCGCCTTCAAGTCGTCACGGTCCACGTCGTCGGCGAGTTCGATCGCGATCTCGCGAGGCGCCTGGGTCACTCCGATGCGTACGTCCACGAGGTCGAACCTATCGCCGCAGCCGTCGGTCTCGCCTGCCGTGCCCCGCTCGGGCAGGATGGGAGCGTGAGCCTCTCGACCGCCATTCCACTCTTCCCGCAGTTCACCGCACTCGACGGCATCGGCCCGTACGAGGTGCTGCAGCGGATTCCTGACATCGACGTCACGTTCGTGGGTCACGGGCGCGGGGTCGTCCGCTCCGACAACGGGATGCTCGGCATCGAGGTCGATGCGACCTTCGAGGAGCTGCCGCACCCCGACATCATCGTGTTCCCCGGCGGTCACGGCACGCGACCGCTCGTCACCGACGAACGGGTGCTCGACTGGGTGCGCACCGCCCACGCAGGCACCCGCTTCACCACGTCGGTGTGCACAGGCTCCCTCGTACTCGCTGCGGCCGGCCTCCTCGACGGACTGACCGCCACCACCCACTGGGGCGCACTCGACAAGCTCGCCGAGCTCGGCGCAGCACCGACCGGCGAGCGGGTGGTCGAACACCTCGATCAGCGGATCATCACGGCTGCCGGCGTGTCGAGCGGCATCGACATGGCGCTGCGGCTGGTCGAGATCCTCGTCGACCAGACCGCTGCAGAGGCCAGCCAGCTGATGATCGAGTACGACCCGCAACCCCCGTTCGATGCCGGCAGCACCGCCAAGGCCGGCGACGAGGTCGTCGAACGAGTCATCGAGTACGCCCGATACCGCGTCTGAGGGCTGCGGCGGCAGCTACACGTTGCCCGCAACGCACCACTGCCGCCAGCTCCCCGAGGCGGGGCTGCGGCGTCAGACGGAGGTGGTGCAGAAGGTGTCGCCAGCGGCGAGGGAGGAGTCGGTGGTGACGGCGAGGCCGTCGGTCGACTCACCGGGCTGATACAGCTCCGACAGCATCCCGCGCACCATGCCGCGGTCGACAGCGCAGATGACCGGATGCTCGGCGGCCACGTCGCCGAAGGGGCAGTGGTTGTTGATGATGCGGAGCTGATCGTTGCGGCCCTCGGCGTGGGCGGCGAAGCCGTGAGCCGTGAGCGCGTCGGCCACGGCCTGGATCGCCGAGCGGAGTGACTTCTGACCCACCTCGAGTGCCTCGCCGGTGAGGCCCGCCGCCATGGCCCGGCCGTACTCGGCCCCGACCTCTTCGGCGAGCTGCTCGGCTTCGTCGTGCGGCAGCTTCGACAGGGTGCGGCCGAGCAGCGACAGCAGCAGGTCGTCGGAGCGAACCGGGAAGGCGGTGTCGTCGAGGGCGTCGCCAACCGCGACGTAGCGCTTCGAGGGGCGACCCTTGCCGGCGCCCGGCACCTTGCCGGTGGCGACTTCGAGGTAGCCGCCGGCTGCGAGCTTGTCGAGATGGTGGCGAGCGACGTTGGCGTGCACGCCGACCGCGGCTGCCACTTCTGACGCAGTCACGCCAGGGCCACCGTCGGCCGACTGCTCGCGAGCCAGAAGATAGATCGACCGGCGCGTCGGGTCGCCGAAGGCATCGGTGATCGCCGACACCGTCGCCGTGAAGGTCGTACCCGAACCCATCTTCGTCAGTCTAGGCCGATCGGGAATTACCACTGTCTTCGTAGTGGTAAATCCGTTCGAGGGGGCCACACTTGTCGCATGGCCACCGTCACCGAAGACCAGGTCGTCGAGGCGCTCCGCCCCGTCGAAGACCCCGAACTGCACCGGTCAATCGTCGACCTCGGCATGCTCAAGGCGGTGCAGGTCGGCAGCGACGGCACGGTCGGCGTGCTCGTCGCCCTCACTGTTCCTGGCTGCCCGCTCAAGGGTGAGATCACCCGCCGCGTCGACGAGGCGGTCACCGCACTCGACGGCGCCGAGCGCGTCGACCTCGAGTTCACGGTCATGACCGACGAAGAGCGAGAGAACGTTCGCAAGATGCTCCACGGATCGAGCGGCGCTGCGTCAGCTGGGAGTCAGCAGGCTCACGGCCACGCCGAAGGCCGCGAGATCCCCTTCGCCAAGAACACCTCGAAGACCCGCCCGCTGCTCATCTCGTCGGGCAAGGGCGGCGTCGGTAAGTCGTCGGTCACCACGAACCTCGCCGTCGCGCTCGCCAGCCAGGGCTACTCGGTCGGTGTGGTCGACGCCGACATCTACGGCTACTCGATCCCCCGCATGCTCGGCACCGACCGTGAACCCGTCGTCATCGACGAGATGCTCGTGCCGCCCGAACAGTGGGGAGTGCGCTGCATCTCGATCGGCTATTTCGTCCCCGAGGGACAGGCGGTCATCTGGCGTGGCCCGATGCTGCACAAGGCGCTCGAGCAGTTCCTCACCGACGTCTTCTGGGACGAGCCCGACTTCCTCCTCATCGACATGCCGCCGGGCACCGGCGACATTGCGCTGTCGCTGTCGCAGTACCTGCCGCGCGGCGAGGTGTATGTCGTCACCACGCCGCAGCCCGCTGCCCAGTTGGTCGCCGAGAAGTCGGCGCTCATGGCCGACAAGGTGAACCTGCCCGTGCGCGGCGTCATCGAGAACATGAGCTGGTTCACCGGCGACGACGGCAAGCGCTACGAGATCTTCGGATCGGGCGGCGGCGCTGAACTCGCCGAGAAGATCGACGTCCCGCTGCTCGGCCAGCTGCCCCTCGTCCCCGCCCTCCGCGAGGGCAGCGACGACGGCCGACCGATCACCGCCGTCGACCCCGAGTCCGACGCCGCGCAGGCGTTCCAGGAGATCGCCCGCCAGATCGCCGTCGACCTCAAACCCAAGAAAGTGTTCTCACCGGAGCTCAACATTCTTTAGGTCGGTCCGATTCGCCCGATCGCTGCGTTGCCCGAACTCCTCCTGACGGGCGCCTCGCGCTCGGACGAATCGATCCCGACCTTGGAGATGGTTCCGAAGCTGCTGCTTCGCACACGTGCTCGGCGGGATCTGTTTCGCGGCAGACTTGCCTGCATGGAGGCGGTGCCGAGGTATCGGTTCGAGCGGATGGTGGCCGACGCGCTCGACGACCTGCCCGACGAGCTCCAGCACGTGCTCGACAACGTGGTGGTGCAGATCCACGACCGCAATCCCGACGAACCGGACCTGCTCGGGCTTTACGAGGGAGTGCCGCACACCGAGCGGACCGGGCAGGAGGGCCCCGACGTCGTGTCGATCTATCGACTCGCCCTGTGCGATGCGTGCGACGACATGGAACACCTCGACGAAGAGGTGTTCGTGACCGTAATCCACGAGATCGCCCACGCCGCCGGCATCGACGACGACCGACTCCACGAACTCGGCTGGGGATGAGCGCTCCCCCACCGCCGTTGCACGCGGTGGCGATCGCCGCCGACGTGGAGGCCCACCGTTGGTCGGCCGTCGTGGTCGACACCGACAGCGGTGACGTCGCGCTGATCGCAACAGAGAGGACCGACGCAGAACTCGCAGACGACCTCGTCGATCACGATCGTGCTCACGGACCGAGATGGCTGTGGTGGGGCCACGGCACTGCGCTCTCGATGGCCGAGCTCGGGCTTCGGCCCGCTCGCTGCTGGGACCTCGCCGCCGTTCACCGACTCCTCCACGGCGGATGGCGCTCCGACCCAGCCCGGATCTGGGCCGCCGCTCACGAACTCGACCCCGAGTCGATCCCGCGGCAACAGCCGGTCGACCTGTTCTCGACGCTCGACGATCACGACCCCAACGAACCCGTCCGCGCCGACGGCCACCTCGACCCCGACTGGGCGGCAGGCGCATGGGCCGACACCCCTCCACGCATCGAACGATGGGCTCGCCTCGCTGGCGACGTCCACGCTCGCCAAGCGGCCCTCGCCCACCAGCTCACCACCGATCGCCCCCAACTCGGCTCCACCATTCGATCCGAGTCGACCGCCGCCGCGCTCGCCGCCGAACTCGAAGTCGGCGGGCTCCCGATCGACCTCGACATCGCCGAGCAGGTCATCGGCTCCTTCGTCGGGCCGCGACCTCTCGACGATGCCGATCGGCTCGCTGCCGCTCACGCCCGCGATCAGCTCGTGCTCTCCCACGTCCCCGACGGCGATCACTACGACCTCCGCTCACCTGAGCAGGTGAAGTCGATGCTGCGTCGCTGCGGCATCGAGGTACCCGACACCCGCTCATGGCGGCTCGAACGGCTCGTCGAGCAGCACCCCGTGATCCAGCCGCTCCTCACATGGCGGCGCGCCGAACGCATCGACACCACCTTCGGCTACGCCTGGCTCGACGAACACGTCGCACCATCAACGGCCACTCTCGAGTCCGGTGGTCGACGGGGTGTCTTGCGAGGCGAGTGGTCGGCGAGTGACGGCGCCGCCGGCCGCATGACCGCCTCGGCCGGCCTTCACAACATGCCCGCCGAACTGCGCCCCGCTGTCACGCCCGAGCCGGGCCACGTGTTCGTGCGCGCCGACCTCGGCCAGATCGAGCCGCGCATCCTCGCTGCGGTGTCAGGCGACGAACAGCTGGCGACCGCGGCGAAGCAGGTCGACATGTACGCACCGGTGGCAACCCAGCTGCGCGTCGAGCGCGAGGTGGCCAAGGTCGCCGTGCTCGGCGCGATGTACGGCCAGACCACCGGGATCGGCGCCGAGGCCCTGCGCGGCCTCGAGCGGGAGTACCCGGTGGCGATGGCCTACCTCCAGTCGGCGGATCGAGCGGCGCAAGGAGGCAACGACCTCCGAACCGTGGGCGGTCGGCTGGTACGCATGTCAGGACCATCCGCAGCCGGAGACGCCGATGCCGAACGCTCCCGAGCAGCGGCTCGCGGACGTTTCGGCCGGAACGCGATGGTCCAAGGCGCCGCAGCCGAGTTCTTCAAGATGTGGGCACTCCTCGTTCGATCACGAATCGGGCGACTGGGCGGCCGCATCGTGCTGTGTCTCCATGACGAGATCCTCGTCCAGGTCCCGGCCGATACCTCCGAGCAGGGCGCGGCAGCTGTCGACGACGCGCTCACCGAAGCCGCGGCTCGCTGGACGCCGCCTGGCGCACCCCGCGTCCGCTTCGTCACCGACACCTCGATGATCGAGCGCTGGTCCGACGCCAAGTAGGGCTCATAGCAACAACCGGCATGAGGCCGACGGTCGGCCCGCCCGTTGATCGTCTGACGTTCGAGTGGGCATGATGTGTCGCTGTGTCGAGGGGGACCGACATCGAGCGAGGGTGGCGTCGCATACCCGCGCCCGACGGGATCCGTGGGATCGCCGTCCTCGGCGTGTTGTTCCACCACCTCGACCAGCTGACCGGCGGCCACCCCGGCGTCGACACGTTCTTCGTGCTGTCGGTTTTCCTCATCACCGGCATCCTCCTCGATGAACGCGGCCGCGTCGACCGCGCCCGACGACCGATTCCTGCGCTCGTCGTCGTGCTCGCTGCGGTACCCGTGGTCGAAAGCCTCCTCCTCGACGGGATCAGCGGGAGCCTGCGACGTGAGACGTGGGCTGCGGTGTTCTACATGGTGTGGCCCCTGCTCGTGATCGCAGCGTTCGCCATCGCTCGCCGGCGCAGCTGGAACGGACCCTGCGCCCTCGCCGTCGCGGCGGGTGCGCTCGCCGCCGTGTCGTACCTGCTGACCCAGATGCTGTGGAGCCCGGAGAACACACTTCTCGTGCACTCCGGCACCGACACTCGGGTCGGTGCGATCCTGCTCGGGGCCGTCGCCGCGGTCATCGTGTTCGAGACGGCACCGCCGAAGAGCGCGATCATCTGGATCGGCCAGCTCGCGCTCGTCGGACTCGTCCCGATCGCAGCTTCGTGGGTCGCACTCGACGGGCAGTCGGAGCTGCTCTCTCGGATCGGGTTCCCGGTGACCGCGTTGGCCACGACCGTCGTCATCGCCGCAACCGCGCTACAACCCGACTCGTTGCTGGCTCGAACGATGAGCAACCCCGTGCTCCGCTGGTTCGGCGCGATCAGCTGCGGCCTTTACCTCTGGCACTGGCCGATCATCGTGTGGCTCGATCCGGCCCGCACTGGCTGGGATGGGCCCGCGCTCGACGCCGTCCTCGTGGTTCTGTCGATCAGCGTTGCTGCCCTGTCGTATCACCTGATCGAGCAGCCCGTCCGGTACTCGGACTGGGGTGGACGACGGACCGCCCTGGCGTCGATCGCAGCACTCGCCGTCGTGGCGGTGGGCCACCACCGACCACGACCGCCGATGTCTCGGCTCCGATATCGACCGCCGTCGGCGCCGTTCCCGACGATCCCACCGACGAACTGCCGAGCGACCTGGGCGACCGTCGGGTGATGGTCGTGGGGGACTCGGGCGCCTACTTTCTCGGCGAGCTCATGTACGACCTGACCCTCGACGTCCCCGACGAACCCGTCGTCCTTCCGCGAGGTGAGATCGGCTGTTCGGTCATCACGGTCGGCGGGGGGATCAACTCCGAGCTCGGGTTCATCGCCGACCCACCCGGCCGCAGCGAGTGGCCCCAACGCCAGGCTGCTGACATCCGCGCCTTCCAGCCGACCGACGTGCTGATCAACTACGCCTGGGTCGGCACCAGCGATCGGGAGATCGACGGCGAGTGGCACAACGTCTGTGAGCCACCGTTCGCGCAGGCACGCGGCGAAGGACCCGGTGGCCTGCCCGTGGTCCGCTGGCTCCTCGGGGAGCTTCGATGAGTGAACCGACAGCCGGCACGGGTCGTCCGACGTCCGCTCCGCTCGCTCACCTGCCAGCACTCGATGGACTGCGGGCGATCGCCGTTGCGACCGTCGTCGCCTACCACCTCGACCTGGTGGGTCAGGGGGGTGGCTTTCTCGGCGTCGATCTCTTCTTCGTCATCTCGGGCTACCTCATCACCACCCTGCTCCTCCGGGAGCACGGATCGACCGGCCGCATCGCGCTCGGGGCGTTCTGGCTCCGCCGATTCCGGCGGCTCGTTCCGCCTCTCGTGGTCATGCTCGGAGCGACGATCATCACGGCACGCGCCGTCGGAGCCAGCCAGCAGTGGGACACCATCCGCAACGACGCACTCGCGACCCTGGGCTACGTCGCCAACTGGCGGTTCATCGTCGCCGAGCAGAGCTACTTCGAACAGTTGCTCGCGCCGAGCCCGCTCCGCCACATGTGGTCGCTGGCAGTCGAGGAGCAGTGGTACCTCCTGTGGCCGCTCGTCGCCGTCGGCCTCGTCCGCTTCGGCCGCCAGCATCTCGCGCTGTCGATCACGATCGGCGCTGCACTCGCGTCAGCGATCGCAATGGCCGCGCAGTACGACCCGGCCGACCCATCGGTCGTCTACTACGCCACGCACACCCGAGCCCAGCAGCTGCTCGTCGGTGCCGTGCTGGCCTGGGTACTCCACCTCTGGCCGAAGCTGGCTGCCCGCCGCGACGTGGTCATCCACCGAGCCATCGCGCTCCTCGCCCTGCTGGCATTCGCCGCAGCGACCGTCGTCGCCAACGACGAAGCCGCCTGGCTGTACCGCGGCGGCTTTCTGGTCATCTCATTGATCGCAGCAGCCATCGTCTGGGCCACGGCATCACCCGACGGGGGTGCCCTCGGCTGGTTGGCCGCGCCGCCGCTGCAGTGGCTGGGCGTCCGCTCGTATTCGCTCTACCTCTGGCACTGGCCGGTGATCGTGTTCGTCGGTGGCCCCATCGACGTCGGGGGTGGCCGCTGGACGACGGTCGCGATCCAGGTCGCTCTGTCGATCACACTCGCCGACCTCACCCACCGGCTCGTGGAGCGACCGTTGCGGGCCATCGCAGGGGCAGCTCCGGAGCGCCGACGAGCCGCCGGGACTGCGTGGATCGCGGCCACCGCTGTGGTCGCCTTCCTCGCCGTGACGATGTTGCGGCCCGTCGGCCTGACGACCACCTCCGCAGCGAGCGACGGGTTGCTGCTGCCCAACCTGCCAACCGGAGTATCTGCCGCCGCATCGACGACGGCATCCGCGACGTCGCAACCGACGACTGCCCCTGCCAGCACCGGTGCATCCGAGCAGACGACCAGCACGACATCTGCTCCCACGACGACCGATCCGCCCGAACCCGGGGTCGCGCTGGTGATCGGCGACTCGACGGTGTTCGCGCTCGCCTTTGCCGCATCGACGCTCCCCCACGCCTCCGACGACTGGACGATCGTCACGCACTCACGCCTCGGCTGCGGCATCACCCCCGGCCCAGCGGTCGACGTCGACCGATCGGTGCCGACCGCCGACAACACCGCCTGTTCCGACTGGCGCAGCGAATGGTCGGCCAGCATCGAAACTGTCGACCCCGACGCCGTCATCGTGATGATCGGCGCCTGGGAGGTGCTCGACCATCAGATCGACGGTGAGATCACCCGCTTCCCCGATCCTGCGTGGTCCGACATCGTCAGCTCGACGTTGAGCGATGCGATCGACACGGTCGCCACCGCCACCGAGGTTCCGATCCTCATGGCCACTCTGCCGTGTATGAAGCAGCTCCCCAACGCCTCGCTGCCGGCATTGGCGAGGAACGACTTCATCCGTGTCAACACCTACAACGAGTTGCTGATCGACAACAGCGCCGACAGGACGGGCGTCCAGGTGATCGACACCGGCAGCGTCTTTTGCGACGGGCCCGACCCACTCGACGCCAACGCGCAGCTCCGGTACGACGGCGTCCACGTCACCCCGGAGGGCGGTGATCAGCTGGTCGCCTGGCTCCTCGACGAACTGAACCGCGTCGCCAGCTGATCGATCGCCAGCGCCGCGAACACCACGACCGAGACCTCGCCAGCGATCCGGAACCGCGGGATTCCGTACAGCGTCGCGATGAGCGCGACCGACAGTCCGAAGCACACGACGAGTGGCCATCTCGGTGCCCACGACCGCCAGCGAATGGCGCCGAACAGAGCGAGCGGTGCGAGTAGCCACCACTGCCAGAGCCCGATCCGGGACGCCCAGGTCTCGCGGCCTTCGCCCACGTTGAGGTTGACCATCGCATCGGTTCGCCACACGCTGAGCCCCCGGCCCAGGCGGGCGGCGACCACCGTCGGCAACCGGTCGAGCTCCAACCGGGCGTAGTCGACGGCGGCCTCGCGGTACAGCGACGACACCACCGACTGATCGGCGCCAGCGGGCACCTCGACGCGGTCGGCGCAGCTCAGGATCCAGAAGCCGATGCCATCGCCGTAGTAGGCCTCGGGGCAATTGGAACCCAGCAGCGCCAACCCGTCTTGGGTCGACATGATGGTCGACTCCTCGAAACGAACCTGATTTCGAATCACCCACGGAGCGATCACGAGGGCAGCCATCGCCCCCGCCACGGCGACGTGTCCGACACGCGATGACAGCGGAACGCTGGCGCGCCGGGCGAAGAAGATCAGCGGTGCCACGAGCACCGGCCCGAGCAGCAGCAGCTCGGCGCGAGCGAGCCCTGCGACGCCCACGGCGACTCCGGCCAGAACAGCGACGCGCACCCCGGGCTGCCAGCGGTACCAATAGGCCGCCACGAGCACAGCGGCGACTCCGGCTGCCGCCGGCGTCTCGGCCATGAGGAGGCCGTCGTTCATCCAGAGGTTGGCGTAGAGGGCCGCGGTCACCGTCGCGATCAGCGCAACGCGACGGGTCGTGAGCAGCCGAGCCAACAGGCCGACGCCGGCCACCACGGCGGTGCCGAGCACGGCCATCGCAAACCGCTGAGACATCACGACGTACGAGTCGAGCCACGACACCGGTGCGATCAGCAGCGAGGTCAGGGGTACGTGATCGGCGGCGTACCCGCCGAAGAACGGGTGCTCGAACCAGCGCCCGTCGGCGATGACGACTGCCTGGCCCGAGTAGTAGATCTGATCGCCGACGAGCGGTTCGCCCACCTTCGCGACGGCGACGTAGAGCACGCGCCACACACCGGCAACGGCCACGATCAGCCAGAACCATCGGCGGAACCGCCGCTGGTCGAGGTCACCACCGTGGTCGACTGCCCTGCCCGATCCGATGTCGTCGGCCGCCGACGACGACGCCATGGTGGTCGGTGCCGACATAGCCGAGGACCGTAGTACGGCGACCAAACCTGGCTGTCACACCCCTGCCGCCGCCTAGGCTCCCCGAGGTGAGCGACCAGCCGCCTCCCCCTCCCCATCCCCCTGGTTCGCAACCGAACCCGCTCCCGGGCGATCAGCCCATGCCGCCACCGCCTGCTGGCCAACCAGTACCGCCGCCGCCTTCGGGGCTCCAACCCCCACCGGGCTATGTCGCCTACCAGGGGCAGCCCACCCCGGCCACACCGCTCGGACGCATCGGTGGCCTCAGCAAGGCGATCGTCATCCTCACCGCACTCGTCGCCGTCGGCACGATTCTCACGGCGCTCCTCAACTTCACGGTCGTCGACTCGGCCGACGACTTCCTCGCGGGCAACATCGACGAAGACACCTTCGTCGGCGACTACGCGATCGTGCTGCTCGGCCAGGGCGTCGCCAGCATCGCTCAACTCGCGCTCGGCATCACCAGCGTCATCTGGCTGTTCCGAGTCGCGAAGAACCTCCGGTCGTACGGGCGCACCACCACGTGGGCGCCGATCTGGGCGGTGTTCGGTTGGATCCTGCCGCCGGTGTTGATCATCATCCCGTTCCTCATGGTCCGAGAGGTGTGGCGGGCGAGCGACCCGCAGTCGACGTACGGCAGCGACTCGTGGAAGCAGTCCCCGAACCCGAACAACGTGCTCGCTTGGTTCCTCGTCTACGGGGTCGGCTCGGTCGTCATCGCGATCGCTCAGGCGGGCTCAGCGATCAGCCTCGGCATCGGCGGCACCACCGAAGACCTCGCCGAGAGCATCTCTGACTTTGGCACCCTCGGCCTCATCGCAGCTGCGCAGATCGTGATCTCGGCGGCGCTCTGGATCATGGTGGTGCGTGACACGTCGGCCCGCCACATGCAGCTCACCGGAGAGCGCTGAGCGCACGATCTCACGTGGCCCGCGCCGACGTCATCTACCTCGTCCGTCACGCGAAGGCGGGTGAGCGCCGCACCTGGACCGACGACGACACCAAGCGGCCGCTCAGCGGCAAGGGCTGGAAGCAGGCCGAAGCCATCGCCGATCGGCTCGCCAGGAAGGGTGCCACCGAGCTTCGCTCGAGTGCCTACGTCCGATGCATGCAAACGCTCGAGCCGCTCGCCGAGAAGCTGGGCACCGAGGTCATCGACGAGCCGCGCCTGTTCGAGGAAGAACCGTTCGAACCCGTCCTCGACCTGCTCGAAGAGGTTCCCGACGGCGCCGTACTGTGCAGCCACGGCGACATCATCCCGGCGGTGATCCAGGCTCTGCACCGGCGGGGCATGGAGGTCGACACCCCCGCCGACTGGCGGAAGGGTTCGGTCTGGGTGCTCAAGCGCACCAAGGGCCGCATCACGAAGGGCAAGGTCTGGCCCCCACCCGGCGACTGACGCAGCCGTTACAGCTGGTGTCTGACACCAGCGGGAACGCTCAGGTGTCGAGGGCGGCTTGGAGATCGGCGTTCATGCCCTCGACCAGCCCCCGGATGTCAGACGGCGGGTTGCTCGACAAGCACGTCGCCACGAAGGGGGCTGCCGCCTCGGCATCGGCACGGAAACGGAACTCGATGATGCCGATGAAGCAGTGGGGGTCGGGATAGGTCGGGTCCATCTGGATCGCCCGATCGAGTGCGAGGATCGCCACTTCCTGCTGCGCCGCCGCACCCGCCTCGTCAGGGTTCCCGATCGTGCCGAGCGCAAGCGTCCACGCGTAGTAGGTGAGCGGCTCGGGGTTCTCGACGCCGCGCTCCTCCTCGAGCTCGACCGCGCGGAGGAACAGTTCGTTGGCACGGGGAAGGCGTTCGGGGTCGAGCATCTGGGCCCTCGCGTTCACCAGCAGCTCCCGCACCTCATCGCCCGGTGAGAAGCCGGTGATCTCGTCACCGCTCCCCCGCTCGCCCCACGCCTGGGTGAGCACGACGGCGATCACGACGGTGACCACGACGACGGCAGCACCGGTGATCAGAGTGCGTCCCCATCGACGGGGCGCCTTCGGGGCGAGCTGGCGCTGGCCCTCCTCGATCTGGCGCAGCACATCAGCGGCGCGCACCGTGTAGTCGTCCTTGAGCGTCTCATAGTCGCCCTCGTCGACGTCGCCCGCCTCGTGCTCGCGTTCCAAGTCCTTCAACGATCGGAGGAGGTAGCGCCGTTCCTCTTCGAGTTCGGCGAGCTGATCGAGGGTTCGCCCCGACGAACGCGGATCAGCCACGTGACTCCTCGTCGGTCGCACTGACGGACTCGGACGGAGCAAGCTCGGCGCTGGGCTCGTCATCAACGAGGAGCGCGGCCGCCACGAGGTCGCGGTCGGCTTGGGTGGGATCACGCAACAGCGACGACTCCTCACGCCAGCGACGGAACGCGAACGCAAGCCCGACGAGGCCGACGGCGAGCGCGAACACGGGCAGCATCCAGGCCAACGCTTCGAGGCCAGTCGACTTCGGCACGAGCAGGATCTCGGCATCACGCTGCTCGAAGTAGGCGAGGATCTCGTCGTCGGACAGTTCGTTGGCACGCACGAAGTCTTCGACCTGCGTACGGATGGTCCGCGACGCGTTGTTCTGTGAGGCGAACACGCTCTCGCCGTTGCACACCGGGCACGCCAGGCGCTGCGTGATGTCGTCGACGCGGTCCTCGGGCGACTGCGGCCCCGAGTCGCGGGTGCCACCCACCACGAGCAGCGCCGACGCGATGAGCGCCATGAGCACCCACATCGGCCAGCTCTTGATCGAACGCGAACCAGAACGGTCGGCCATCAGCTGGCCTCTCGCAACTGCTGCATGCTGATGCTGAGCTCTTCGGCCTCGACCTCGCTGATGAAACGGGCACGCACGAACCCGTTGGGGTCGATGATCCAGGTCTCGGGAACTGCGGCCACGCCGAAGGCGATCGGGAACTGGTCGTTCTCGGAGAACAGCACCGGCCAGTCGCCGCCGCGCTCGTCGAAGAAGGCCATCGCCGCCTCTTCGGTGTCACCGACCGCGACCGAGTAGAACTCGGCGCCGTCGTCGGGCAGCGCCCGCTGCTGATCGACGAATTCGATCAGCTCTGGGTGCTCGATGATGCACGGCACGCAATCGGAACGAAAGAAGTTGATGACGACCCAGCTGCCTTTGCGGCGCGACAGGTCGAACGACGAGTCGTCGCGCAGATTTGTCGCCGTCGCCTCGGGCGCAGGGTTGCCGAGCAGCGGCGAGTTGGCGTCGTTGAGGCCCTCATCGGGGTTGGCCCCGATGAGCAGCACCGCCAGCCCGATCATTGCGATCGCAACGCCGAGGGCGGCGAAGGGCGCCACCCGGCTGTTCCGTCGGGGAGCCGCCGACGCCGCGGTGTCGGCTGCCGACTCGTCGGTCGGTTCGATCGTGTCGGTCACGACGCACCCACCGTTTCTGGCTCGGGCTCGTCGTCGTCGGCTGCAACCCCCGCGCTCGCAGCTCCATCGTCGACCAGGTCGACCACGGCAGGAGCCGACACCGGGTCGGTCGCCTTGCGGCGGCGACTGCCCGGGAACGCGGCGAGCAGCGTGCCGATGGCCATGAGCGCGCCACCGATCCAGAGCCACAGGATCATCGGCTTGATGAACACCCGGATCACGGCCGTGGTGTCGCCCGGGCGGCTGCCAGGTTCGAGCGTGAGGTACACGTCCTTGATGAAGCCGGTGCGAACCGACGGCGTGCCGACCTGCTGACCGATGTTGAGATACGTCGTGATCGCCGGGGCGTACACCTGCTCACGGTCGAGCAACACGTTGGCACTGAGTCGGCTCTCACTCTCGGCGTCGTTGACCGTTTCGGTGACCGACACGAGTTCGAAGGTGTGGCCGCCCCAGGCGACCTCCTCGCCGACGTCGACGGTGAGGGTTGCCGAGTGGGTGAAGCTGTTCGATGCGGCCAGCGCCACGGCGATGACGATCACGCCGAGGTGCACGATCATGCCGCCGTTGGCGCGACCGACGAAGCCGCGCCAGCCCTGTCGACGAGTGGCGAGCACGATCTGGCGGAGCGCAGCGCCCGCGGCGAAACCGCCGAGGCCGAACGCGATGAGCGGCTGCCACCCGGTGGCTCCGACGGCCACCGCGAAGGCGAGCGATGCGACGCCCACCCAGGCCGGCCAGAACAGACGCTGACTGAGCAGCTCGGCCGACGCCTTGCGCCACGGCAGCACCGGCGCCACCGCCATGAGAAACAGCATGACGATGCCGAGCGGCCCCGACAGCCGATCGAAGTAGGGCTCTCCGACGATCGTTCGTCGGTCTTGCAGCGCCTCGATCAACAAGGGGAACAGCGTGCCGAGCAGCACGATGAAGGCGAAGACCGCGAACAGCACGTTGTTGGCGAGGAAGGCACCCTCTCGCGAGATCGGCGAGTCGATCGCACCGGGTGCCCGCAGCCGGTCGCCACGCCAGGCAATGAGGGCGAGCGAGACGCCGACGACGACGAAGAACCCGACGAGGAACCAGGTGCCGACCGGGCCATCGCCGAACGCATGCACCGAGTTGATGACGCCCGAACGGGTGATGAACGTGCCGAGGATCGTGAGCGCGAACGTTGCGACCAGCAGACTGATGTTCCAGACGCGGAGCATGCCGCGACGCTCTTGCACCAGCACCGAGTGGATGTAGGCCGTCCCGGTGAGCCACGGCATGAGCGATGCGTTCTCGACCGGGTCCCACGCCCACACGCCCGACCAACCGAGCACCTCGTAGCTCCACCAGGCCCCGAGAAGGATGCCGATGGTGAGGAACGCCCACGAGAAGAGCGCCCAGCGCCGGGTTTCGAGCAGCCAACCCTCGCCGAGCCGGCCGGTGATGAGGGCGGCGATCGCGAACGCGAACGGCACGGTGAAGCCGACGTAGCCGAGATACAGGATCGGCGGGTGAAACATCACCAGCACGTGGTTCTGTAGCAGCGGGTTGGGGCCCGGGCCGTTGAAGTCGGCGGGCACCGGCGCGCCGGCGGCAAACGGGTCGGCCGGCCCGAAGCTGATCATGGCGAAGAAGGCGCTCACCACGAACATGACGAACAGCGCCCAGCCGACGAGCACGTCGTCGGTGCGCTTGCGGAATCGCCATGCGACCGCTGCGGTGAAGGCGGCGAGGGTGAGCGTCCAGAGCAGGATCGAGCCCTCGAGCGCCGACCACATCGCCGAGAAGTTGTAAAGCCAAGGCGTGTCGTCGGAGCCGACCTGCTGGATGTAGGCGATCGAGTAGTCGCGGGTGATGAGCGCCCGCTGCATCATGATGACGGCGAGCACGGCGCCCGCGCAGGCGAGCGCGGCGTACATGAGCGACTGGCGGAGCAGCTTGCGGTCGCGCTTGTGGATGCCCCAGACGACCGACAGCCCGCCGATGACCGATGCGGCGAGCATCAGCAGGACGCCCGCGCGCCCGAGCGCCTCGTTGAGCGACGCCGCCAGCATCACATCAGGCGGCGCTGCCGCATTTCTCGGATTCGGCGACGGCGTCGGCCAGTTCGGCATCGTTCTCGGCGGCGTACTCGTCGGAGTGCTTCACCTCGAGACGGTCGCCGTAGAGCACACCGGATCGGATCTCACCGTGCACGACCACCGGGATGCACTCCTGGAAGATGCCGCCGGGATCACCGTCGTACACGACGTTCATGGTGACGGCGTTGTAGGTCATGGTAAAAGTGGTCTCGCCGCTGTCGGATGCGATGGTCCCCTCGTCGACCGTGCCCTGGAGGCGGATGCGACGGTCTTCCTCGCACCCCTCACGCTCGCCGACCTCGTCGACGTTGCAGAAGAAGTCGACGGCCGATGAGAGGAACTGGGTGACGATCACACCACCGGCGACGACCGCGAGTGCGAGCACCACGATCGGCAGCACCTTGCGGTTGCGTTTCGCTCCGGTCGCCGTGGGAACAGCGGTGCGTGGCGACAGATCGAGATCGCTCGTGAGCTCGTCGCCGGTCGTGTCGTCGGGAACGTTGGCGGGGGGCGTCGAAGGGGCGTCGTTCATGATGTGTTCAGCACCAGAGTCTGGGCCGCTCAGGTCCAGTACTTCTCGTCGTCGGGGATCTGTTCTCCGAGCGTTTTCCCCTGTCGGATGACCCGCCAGGCGAGGCCCCCAACGGCAGCGAAGGTGAGCAGGTAACCGCCGAGGATGAACCCGGCATCGTCGAAGAACGCGAGCATCACGCCCCCTCTCCCTCGGAGCGCTGCGGAGCGCTGGCCGCCTCGGCCCGGCGAGCCGCGAGGGCGGCGTCGAGACCGCGGTCGTCCATCAGATCCTCCATGGCGAGCACGCGGGTCCGGTGGAGGAGGAACCACGCGTAGAAGAACGAGAACGCGATGAGCCCGACGATGATCGAGAAGAACATGATCCCGTCGATGTCGGGGTCGAGGTCGGTGTCGAGCACGGTGGCTTCCTGATGGAGGCTGCGCCAGATGACGACCGACCAGTGCACGAGCGGGATGAGCAGCACCGACAGGAGCCCGATGACCGCTGACCGCTTGGCTCGTTGGAGGTGCGACCCGCCGAGTCGGCGCACGGCCAAGTACCCGATGTAGGTGACGAACAGCAACGACGTGGTGGTGAGTCGTGCGTCCCACTGCCAGAACACCCCCCAGGTGAGGCGACCCCAGAGTGCGCCGGTGATGAGGGTGAGCGCCACGAAGACGACCCCGATCTCGGCGCTGGCTCCGGCGAGGCGATCCCAGCCGAGCGAGTGCTTCTTCGAGAAGAGGTAGGCGCCTGATGCGATGGCGGTGACGATGAACGAGGTGTAGGCCACCCAGATCGCAGGTGCGTGGATGTAGAAGAACCGCACCGACTCGCCCTGGTTGACGTCGGCGGGTGAGATGACCAGGCCGAACAGTACGAGCCATCCCATCGAGATGACGGTGAGAATGCCGAGCACACGAGTCGCCCGGGTGCCCGGGCCGACCCCGGCGCCGCCCGTGCCCGAGTCGGCGGGTTTCGCGTCGAGAGTGGTCATGCGTGAGAACTCGTTCAATCGGCTGTCGGTGTGATCTGGGCGCTCGTCATTCGTCGATCAGAGGCCCGAACGCCAGTGCGCCGCCGACACCGAACACCACCGCGAACACCGCCAGGACGCTGACCCACTGCCAGCCGTCTGCCACTGCCGCGTCGGCCGTGCCGAGTGCCGCTTCGACCGCTCGGGTTGCTCCGATCATGACCGGCGCGACCGCTGGCAACGTGAGCAGCGGGAGCAGAGTCTCGCGGCCCTTGAAACCGGCGGCCAGGCCTCCGTACAGAGTACCGACGGCGGCCAATCCACACGTCGCGGAGAGCAAGGTGGTGACCAGGAGCACAATCCCCTCGGCTCGCACGGTTTCGCCGTAGAGAATCACCGCGGTGAACAGCAGCAGCACCTCGAGCACGAGGAGTTGGACACCGATGCCCAGCAGCTTGCCAAAGTAGATCCCTCGGGCATCGACGCCGGCCACCCGCATGGCGTCGAGCGCTCCATCGTCGGCTTCGACGGCAAAACTGCGCTGGACGATCAGCAGCAGCGAGAACATCGTGGCGAGCCACACCAGGCCGGGCGCCACCCGCTCGAGGATCTGGGAGTTCGCATCGAGCGCGAACGCGAAGATCACCATGGTCACGCCGGCGAACGGCGCGACCTGGTTGGTGATGACACGACTTCGCCGCTCGATCCGCAGATCCTTGACCGCGACGAGCCGGGCGATCCGCCAGACGCTCACGCTCGACCCTCCTCACTCTCCCCGTCGGACGCCGTGCGGACCTGGCCGGCCTCGACGTCGACGATCCGGGTGGCGAGCTTGCTGGCGCGCTCGAGCTCGTGGCTGGCCACGAGGATCGTGGCGCCCGCCGCAGCGGCGGCTCGCAGGGTGCCGTCGAGTTCGTCACGGCCAGCAGCGTCGAGCCCGGCGTGGGGCTCGTCGAGCAACCAGAGACGAGCGCGGCGAGCGACGAGGCCGGCGAGCGCCGTACGACGCTTCTGGCCAGCCGACAGTCGACGGACCTCGACATCCCGGAGGCGGCCGTCGACACCCATGCGGGCCATCGCCGACTCGATCTCGTCGTCGGTAGCGCCGATGGTCGCACCCCAGAAGCGCACGTTGTCGGACACGGTGAGGTCGGCGTAGAGCCCGTTCTGGTGACCGAGCAAGCCGACGAGGGGCCGAATCGACTCGCGGTCGGTGGCGAGGTCGAGGCCGAACACCTCGCCCGACCCACGGGCGATCGGCAACAGCCCGGCACAGAGTCGGAGCAACGTGGTCTTGCCCGCGCCGTTCGGGCCGCGCAGCAGAACGATCTCACCCGAGGCGACGTCGAGCGTGGCCCCCGCCAGCGCCGGGAAGCTACCGAGAACCGCAACGGCGTCGCGCAAGCGGATCACCGGAGTTCCGTTGCCGCTCGACACGCCGCCACGCTATTCGCTCAGCGGCGCACAACGGCCGCTGCCAGAGCTTTCGGCGACCGTTCGCAGGGCGGCCGATGCTGCCCCGGCCGAGCCAGTACCGTCTCGGTGTGACCGGGATCGAGACCGACACCAGCGGTGGCACGTCTGATTCCCTGCCGCGCCCGGCCGACACACTCGATGCCGACCTCCATGCGCTCGGCATCGACCTCGACAACGCTGCTCCCGAACCGGCGCACCCGCCGAAGCTCACTCGGCGCGGCCGCGTGAGCAAGTGGGACCGTACGCCGCCGCCCAGGGACTGGCGCTGGTACGTCGGCCACCTCGGCCGAGTTCTCATCGCCGTCGGCGTGCTCATGTTCGCCTTCGTCGCGTACCAGCTGTGGGGGACGGGCATCGAGAACGCCCGTGCGCAGGCCGCGCTCGAAGACGACTTCGACGCACTGCTCGCCGAGTTCGACGCACCGGTCGCCTCCGACGACGCCAACGACGACCTGTTCCAGCCATCCGTCGGCAATGGCGACAGCGACCCGACCAACACCGACACCGACACCGACACCGACACCGACACCGAGCCGAACAGCGCTGGGGACCAAGACGTCGCCGACGATGCCATCGAGACAGGTGGCGACGTCGTCGATCTGGCTGATCAGGTTTCCGGCGACGACGTTCGCGGCGAGGCCATCCCGGTCGAAGATCAGAACATCGCCGTCTTCGACGAGGGGGATGCGTTGGCCAAGATCGAAATCCCCGACATCGGGGTGTCCGACATCGTGGTCGCCGGCATCCAGGTGAACGACCTCAAGCGAGGGCCCGGCCACTTTCCTGACACACCGATACCCGGCCAGCTCGGCAACGCCGCCATCGCTGGCCACCGCACGACCTACGGCCAGCCGTTCTTCCGCATCGACGAACTCGAACCCGGCGACGAGATCAGGGTCACGACCCTCAACGGCGAGTTCACCTACCGAGTCACCGGCACCACGATCGTGCAGCCGAGCGACTACCAGGTGGTCGCCACCACCGATCCGGACAAGGCCACGCTGACCCTCGTGTCGTGCCACCCGCGCTACACGGCCCGACAGCGCATCATCGTCGCTGCCGAACTCGACACGCAGCAGTCACCAACCGTCGGCGAGCCCGTGCTCAACTACGGGCGCCCCGACCCACCTGCGACCGCCGAGACACCCGACGAGATCGCCGACGACACCGGCACCGTCGCCGGCGGCGACTCCGATCTGGCGGACGACGACGAGACCGCGAACGACCCATTCGACGACGCCACTGCAGAGCAGTTCCCCGTCGAGGCGGCCGACGAAGCCGACCTGCTCGCCGAACCGGTCGAGCAAGAGATCGCCGATGTGTTCGGAAAAGGATGGTTCAGCGATCCGTCGGCCAACCCCCAGGTCGGCCTGTGGGGACTCGCGCTCACTGCGATCACCATCGCCGCGTACCTCATCAGCCGCCGCACGCGGCGCGACTGGGTCGGCCTCATGGTGGGCATCGTCCCGTTCGTTGTAACGCTGTACTTCTTCTTCCAGAACGTCAACCGGCTGCTGCCGCCCAACCTCTAGCAGGGACTTTGCGGCTTCACGACGGTGCAGCCATCTCCTCTGTGCACATTCCGCGCACATCGGTTCCCAGGGCCTCGTCGATCGCGGCGACGATTCGGCCCTCGTCCGACGGCCACAGATGAGAGTGGGTATCGAGTGTCTCTGCAGCGTTCGGAAGCCGCTGCGGGGCGGACACTGGGTGCCTCCGATCGGCACCTCGGGGAGACCCCGGCATGACCAGATCGCCGTGCATCGATGAGCTCAGCCGGGGTTGATGGTCCGAACGTCAGCACAGGTGCCGCCTGCTTCACCGCAGACCGCAACCGACTCGCAACCGACTCGCTACCAGACTGCAACCGTCGGCTGTCTCAATGCTCCCGTGCGGTCGCAAGCCCGAAACGGCCACCCCAGCATCACTGGCCCAACGTCGTCGCCACCCGCTCAACCCGAGACGGGGAGGCGCGTCGACGTCGCTCTCCAGAGCCAACGCGCGGACCGGCGAGGCTGGCTCCCTCCGGCTGGCCCGCCGCTCCGCTCAGCTGAAGCGTCTCCCGCCCACGCAGACGCAGTGCCTGCGAACGAGGCAGGTCGGCGCACGGTTTCCTCGACGCGCCTGGGAGTGCGGGGAGGTCTCAGGGCGATCTGGTCATCTGTGTGCTCGTCCGATTGCGCCGGTGCGGTGGGAGGCACCGCGAGTCGCCGATTCCTCGCAGCGGTCTTTGCTCTCACGTTGGTGGTCGCCGCGTGCGGCTCCGACGACGCTGCCGACCCAACTCCTCCGCAGGACAGCTCCGTCGACCAGGCGAACGCAGGCGTGGTCATCGTGGCCAACGCCAACAT